>JACCEC012978998.1_pt1 | contig 17086 bp, 14 predicted proteins | sample 7450121 | NCBI WGS metagenome assembly JACCEC01 (sample SAMN15323455, study PRJNA562643) | freshwater metagenome | isolation source: river surface water | place: USA:Blue River Watershed | collected 2017-08-18 | reverse complement strand
CGCGCAGGGCGCAAACCATTGCGATCAAGCGTGCCGCCAATATGACGACCATCGGTGAACGCCATCGCGGCGGGGCCATCCCATGGCTCCATCATCGCGGCGTGGTACTCATAAAACGCGCGGCGGTTATCGTCCATCAGGGTGTGATTTTCCCAAGCTTCGGGAATCATCATCATCATCGCCTGCGCGATCGGATAGCCGGCCATCACCAGCAATTCCAGCGCATTGTCGAAGCAGGCCGTATCGGACTGACCTTCGTAAATCAGCGGGAAGAGTTTTTTCAGATCGTCACCAAGCACGGCGGATTTCATCACGCCTTCGCGCGCGCGCATCCAGTTGAAGTTGCCCTTGACGGTATTGATCTCGCCGTTGTGCGCAAGCAGCCGATACGGGTGCGCAAGCGGCCATTCGGGGAAGGTATTGGTCGAGAAACGCTGATGCACCAGTGCGAGTGCCGACACGCAGCGCGGATCTTGCAGGTCTTTGTAATACACGCCGACCTGATCGGCGAGCAGCAGACCTTTGTACACGACGGTGCGCGCCGACATCGACGGCACGAAGAATTCTTTGCCATGCAACAGATTCAGCGCCTGAATCGCATGACCGGAGGATTTGCGGATCACATAGAGTTTGCGCTCCAGCGCATCGGTGACCATGATGTCCTGACCACGACCAATGAAAATCTGGCGGATCACGGGTTCTTTGTCGCGCACGGTCGGCGACATCGGCATCTCGCGATTGACCGGCACATCACGCCAGCCCAGCACGACCTGACCTTCGGCATGCACGGCGCGCTCAATTTCCTGTTCGCAGGCGATGCGCGATGCGTTTTCCTTCGGCAAGAACACCATGCCGACGCCATATTCGCCGGGGGGTGGCAGCGCCACGCCCTGCTTCGCCATCTCTTCGCGATAGTACTGATCAGGGATCTGGATCAGAATGCCCGCGCCATCGCCCATCAGCGGATCGGCGCCGACCGCGCCGCGATGATCAAGATTCTTCAGGATCAGCAAGCCTTGTTCGACGATGGAATGGCTTTTCTGTCCTTTGATGTGGGCGATGAATCCGACGCCACAAGCGTCATGTTCGTTCTTCGGATCGTATAAACCTTGCGCTTGCATGGCGTAACTCCACAGCCTGAAAAAGTGAGGCATGAAGCATAGTGCAATGCAATAGTCAGATCAATCGAAAAAATTGGGGTCGGATACTATTTTAACGATCGCCCAAAACGGTGCAAATTAAATTGGGGACAGATTAATAATGGTGCGGCTTATACGCCGGAAAACGACCGGTCGGCACGGTCAGCCAGTGCCGTTTTTACGGCGCCCGACGGCTCGCTTTGGCCCGGGGAGGAGGGCGGCTGCAGCTGTAGCTGCGGATGGGGATGCGGCAGCCCCAGCAACCGATGCGGCGGCCGTGACCGGATCGGACCGCCCGTCGGCGGCTTTCCCGGCCGACAGAGGCTTGCGCGGACGACCGCGTTTCGCGGGCTCCAGACGGCGGGCGGTCAGCTTGCCGAGGCTGCGCACAAAGTTTTCCGAGCCCAGCGGCCAGGATTTCTGGGTGGCTGACTCGATCTCGGCCGCCAGCGCCGCTGATACCGGGGTGTCGGACAGCCGCTGATAGGCTGCCTCGCGATCAAACGGCGTATTCCCAAGCGCCCAGTAGGCCGGATGGTCAGTGATCCAGGGCTCGCGCCGGCTGCCGGCATGATGCGCATGGCTGGACCACGGGTAAGCGGATACCTCACTCACCAGCCCCGATTGCAATGGCTGCTGCTCGATCATCCGCGCACAAGGAATGAAATAGGTATCCGACTCCAGCACAGTCGCGCGGAAACGACCTTCCCACAACCCGCCGCTGCGCCCGTGCCGCGCATTGAAATACGGCACGTAATGACGCCCGATGGCCTGCATCATTTTTCCGAGGCTCTCGGTCTCGGCGGGCGTAACCAGCAATTGCAGCCGGTTGGGCAGCAACACATACGCATGAATGGCCACGCGAACCTGCTGCGCGGCATCGCGCAAGGTGCTCAGAAAGGTCTGGAAGTCGGCGTCGTCGATCGCAATCGGCTGGTCATTGTGACCGCGCGCGATCAGGTGATGAAGATGGCCGCGCACCACCAGTCGTGGCAGGCGGGCCATCAGGCAATGATGAGAACAACAGAGGACAGGGTCGCCGGCTGACGCCCTGCCAGGGGGAATGCCGGATACTTAGAACGGAATATCGTCATCGAAGTCCGCGGTCGCGCGCTTCGCCGGCGCCGACGCACCGGCTGTTGCAGGTGCACGTGACGCTGCGCCGCCGCCATAGCCGCCCTCATCCATCGCCGCGCTGCCGCCACCCATGCCCTGACGGCTGCCGAGCATCTGCATGGTGTCCGCAATGATCTCGGTCGAGTATTTTTCGATGCCGTCCTTGTCTGTCCATTTGCGCGTGCGCAGCTTGCCCTCGACATAGACCTGCGACCCTTTTTTCAGGTACTGACCGGCAATCTCGGCCAGCTTGCCAAAGAATGCAACACGATGCCATTCAGTGGCTTCTTTCTGCTCACCGGTGGCCTTGTCTTTCCATTTATCGGTCGTCGCTACGGCGATATTGGTCATTGCATCGCCGCTGGGCATGTAACGCGTTTCCGGATCGCGCCCGAGGTTGCCGACGATAATGACTTTATTGACCGATGCCATAGAGTTCTCCTGTGAATGCGAAGCTGATGCGATCGTGGCGCGATGAAATAGAACAGAGAATGTCGTGAAAGAAGCACCGGTTTCAATGCGCCGGCGCCACCTGCTTCGCGCGGCGAGGCAGGTTCTTCATGGAAGCAGCAATTATAAGCCACGCGACTGTGACCAGGCAGCCCGCAGTGAACACGGCAGGCGCACCGAAATGCTGCGCGATCAGACCGCCGCCTGCGCCGCCTGCAAACAATCCGATCGCCTGCATCGTGTTGTACACGCCCAGTGCTGCGCCACGTGCGCCTGCTGGTGCGAGCCGCGACACCAGTGATGGCTGGCTGGCTTCGAGAATATTGAATGCCACAAAGAAGGCGAGCAACAGCATCACTACCAACTGGAACGAAAGTGCGGATTGCACGATCGCAGCGCGCAACCCGATCTCGACCAGCAGCAGCAAACCAATCGCCGAGACAAACACGTGTTTCATCCGTCCACGCTTCTCGCCCAGAAAAATCGGCGGCAGCATCAGCACGAAAGAGGCCAGCACGACCGGCAGGTAGATTTTCCAGTGCTCGCTGACCGGCATGCCTGCCGCGCCGACCATTGCATTCGGCAGCACGACGAACATCGACATTTGTATCGCATGCAGGGCAAACACGCCGAAGTTCATCCGCATCAGTTCGCCATCGCGCAGCACATCGATGAAGGACGTGCGCTCGGGCGGCCGGGGCGGGGCGGCCGGCGTGACAAAAATCACGATGACAATCGCGCAGGCCGCCAGCGCGGCCACGAACAGGAACATGCCGCTCATGCCTATGGCCGCATACATCAGCGGTGACATCACCAGCGATGCCGCATACGTCAGCCCGATCGATGCACCGACCAGTGCCATCGCCTTGGTGCGGTGCTCATCGCGCGTGGAATCGGCGATCAGCGCAGTGACGGCAGCGGATACTGCGCCTGCGCCCTGCACCGCCCTGCCGACGATGACCCAGAGGATATGCGTATCGATCGACGCAATCAGCGCGCCAAGAATGAACAGAACAAGGCCAATGATGATGATGCGCTTGCGTCCGTGACGGTCGGATGCGATGCCGAACGGGATCTGCCCGATCGCCTGTGTCAGCCCGTACATGCCCATCGCCAGACCGACCAGCGTCGCGTTATCGCCCCCCGGCAGCGACTGCGCATGGATCGCGAACACGGGAAGAATGAGAAACAGTCCAAGCATGCGCAATCCGAAGATCGAGGCGAGCGACACGCTGGCGCGGATCTCGGTGGCATTCATGCGGCTTGAAGAAGCATCCATCGGGGAAGACATCAGACGAAGACCTCAGGGTTCGGAAGCGCCGAACAGCATGACCCTGAGCAGGTAATGAAAACCAGCTATAGTAACAGGTTGACCCGCGGGCACTGGCCGGAACTTTTGGCAAAAAGACATGCGCGCGGTCTGAAAACGTCTGGATACCTGCATGGAAGACATTCGCATTCGCGGTGCACGCACCCACAACCTGAAAAACATCAGTCTTGACCTGCCGCGTCACAAGCTGATCGTGATCACCGGACTTTCGGGTTCAGGAAAATCTTCGCTTGCCTTCGACACGCTGTATGCGGAAGGCCAGCGCCGCTATGTGGAGTCGCTGTCGGCGTATGCGCGCCAGTTCCTGCAGCTGATGGAAAAGCCTGACGTGGACATGATCGAGGGTTTGTCGCCCGCGATCTCGATCGAGCAGAAGGCCACTTCGCACAATCCGCGCTCTACGGTCGGCACGGTCACCGAAATTCATGATTACCTGCGCCTGTTGTTCGCGCGCGTGGGCACGCCCTACTGTCCCGACCATCCGGAAAATCCGCTGGCTGCGCAATCGGTGTCTCAGATGGTCGATGCGGTAATGGCGATGCCGGAAGATACCAAGCTGATGATCCTCGCGCCCGTGGTGGCCAACCGTAAGGGCGAGCACAGCGATCTGTTCGAAGCGATGCAGGCACAGGGCTTCGTGCGCTTTCGCATCCAGAGCGGCACCGGCGCGGCAAAGATCTACGAATCCGATTCGCTGCCCAAACTGAAGAAGACCGAAAAGCACACCATCGATGTCGTGATCGACCGCGTGAAAATCCGCGCCGACATCAAGCAGCGCCTTGCCGAGAGCTTCGAGACCTCGCTGCGACTGGCCGACGGCCGCGCGATCGCGATGGAAATGGACAGCGGCAAGGAACAAATTTTTTCGAACAAGTTCGCCTGCCCGACCTGCGGTTACTCATTGCAGGAGCTGGAGCCGCGGCTGTTCTCGTTCAACAACCCCATGGGTGCCTGCCCGGAATGCGACGGCCTCGGACATATCGAGTTCTTCGATCCGAAGCGTATCGTCGCATTTCCGAATCTGTCGCTCGCGTCGGGCGCTGTCAAAGGCTGGGACCGGCGCAATCAGTTTTACTTCACGATGCTGTCGTCGCTGGCCAAACACTACAAGTTCGACATCGACACCCCGTTCGAGGACTTGCCTGAAAAGGCACAGCAAGTCGTGCTGTACGGCTCCGGCAAAGAGAAAGTGCCGTTCGCCTATATCAACGAGCGCGGCCGCACAGTGATTCGCGAGCACACCTTTGAAGGCGTGGTGAACAATCTTGAGCGCCGCTATCACGAAACCGATTCGATGGCAGTCAAGGAAGAACTCGCCAAGTTCATCAACGAAAAGGAATGTCCGGAGTGTCACGGTGCGCGCCTACGCGTCGAGGCGCGCTTCGTGAAGGTCGGCGATGGCTCCCAGCAGCGCGCGATCTATCAGGTCGCCGCCATGCCGCTGCGTGACACGCTGGAGTTTTTCGAGAAGCTCAAGCTCAAGGGCGCAAAGAAAGAGATTGCCGACCGCATCATCAAGGAAATCATCTCGCGTCTGAAATTCCTGAACAATGTCGGTCTCGATTATCTGTCGCTGGAGCGAAGCGCCGACACGCTGTCAGGCGGCGAGGCGCAGCGCATCCGGCTTGCCTCACAGATCGGTTCGGGCCTGACCGGTGTTATGTATGTGCTGGATGAACCCTCGATCGGCCTGCATCAGCGCGACAATGACCGGCTGATCGCGACGCTGAAGCACCTGCGCGACATCGGCAATACCGTGCTGGTGGTCGAGCATGATGAAGATGCGATCCGCTGTGCGGATCATATCGTGGACATGGGCATCGGCGCCGGCGTGCATGGCGGCAAGGTGATCGCTCAGGGCACGCTCGACGACATCATCAGGCAGCGTGACTCACTGACCGCGCAATATCTGAACGGCACGCTGGCGATCGACGTGCCCGAGCGCCGCACGCCCACCGATCCGAAAAAACAATTGGTGATCAAAGGTGCAACGGGCAACAACCTGAAATCCGTGAAGCTGGAGCTGCCGGTGGGCTTGCTGACCTGCGTGACCGGCGTGTCTGGCTCGGGCAAATCCACGCTCGTGAATGACACGCTGTATCACGTGCTGGCACGCCACCTGTACGGATCACAGGCCGAGCCTTCACCCTACGAGAACGTGACGGGGCTTGAGCATTTCGACAAGGTGATCTCGGTCGATCAGGCGCCGATCGGCCGCACGCCGCGCTCGAATCCCGCCACCTACACCGGCGTGTTCACGCCGATACGCGAATTGTTCTCCACCGTGCCGCAAGCCAAGGAGCGCGGTTACTCGGCGGGCCGTTTTTCTTTCAATGTCAAAGGCGGACGCTGCGAAGCCTGTCAGGGCGATGGCGTGCTAAAGGTCGAGATGCACTTTCTGCCGGATGTGTATGTGCCCTGCGATGTCTGCCACGGCAAGCGCTACAACCGCGAGACGCTGGAAGTGCAGTACAAAGGCAAGAACATCTCCGAAGTGCTCGACATGACCGTCGAAGATGCGCATGCGTTCTTCAAGCCGGTGCCGCTGATCGCGCGCAAGCTGCAGACCTTGCTGGATGTGGGGCTTGGCTATATCCGCCTTGGCCAGAGCGCAACGACCTTGTCCGGTGGCGAAGCGCAGCGGGTCAAACTATCGCTGGAACTGTCCAAGCGTGATACCGGCCGCACGCTGTACATCCTTGACGAACCGACCACGGGGCTGCACTTTCATGATATCGCGTTGCTGCTGAAAGTGATCCACCGCTTGCGGGATCAGGGCAACACGGTCGTGATCATCGAGCACAATCTGGATGTGATCAAGACTGCCGACTGGATCGTGGACCTCGGCCCCGAGGGTGGTGCGGGCGGTGGCCAGATCATTGCGACGGGTACGCCGGAGCAGGTGGCGAAACATCCGGCAAGCTTCACCGGCAAGTATCTCGCGCCGATGCTGATGGCGAAGAAAGAGAAGAAGCGGGCGTGATGTCTGCATCGTGCGCACTTGCGCACGCCCCGTACACCTGGCCCGCTATTCACACTGATACGACGATCAAGAACCTATCTCGGTAGGTCGATGACAAGGCGGCAGTAGCGCAGACAGTACAGACGTACGGCAAGCTACTGCCAACGCCGCTAGCGCCCTGACGAAATAGGTTCTAAGACTGTTCCAGAGAGCCGGTGGACTCGATAAACATCAGTTTGTCGTCGCTGCAGCCTGCGCAATTATTTAATACTGCGGCGACCCGGGCTCGCAGCTTCTCGACCAGAAAATCAAAAAAGACTTGTGTGCGACGCGGCAGGTATTTCCTGCTCGGGACAGCAGCGTACATGGTCAGATAACCAGTGATCCAGGGTGACAACACTCTGACCAGTTCTCCGCGCGTAAGGTAAGGAGCGACCAGATCAATGGGGGCCGAGGTAATTCCCACGCCATCAAGCGCTGCCTCCAGCAGGGTAGATGTGTGATTGGCCCACACTACGGCCTTGATATCCAGTTCAACCGGCTGATCCGGATCCAGAGCACACCATAATTTCCATGTTTTCAGGCGCCCGCCCAGCGGCTTGATTCGCAAGCAATCATGCTGGAACAAATCCTCTGGTTTCTGAGGCGCACCGCGTCGACGGAGATAGTCTGGGGATGCAACCAGCACGGCCTGAGACTCAAGGACTTTTCGTGCAATGACATTCGCATCATATCGATCGTCGGCCGACAGCAAGGTCAAGTCGTAGTCCTCGATCGGTGGATCTTTCGGCGACCAGACATCAAGATCGATCGTGATCTCCGGATAGCGCTCCCGGAATTCCCTCAACACCGGCGCAATGTGATAGCTGGCGAGTACCGGCGGTGCCTGCACGCGCAGCACCCCTGACAACTCGGTGCTCGACTGCGCTGCCAGAGCATCCGCGTCATCGACATCCCGAAGTATTTGCCGCACGCGCCGCAGGTAGAGATCGCCTGCCTCCGTCAGGGCCAGACGCCGGGTCGATCTTTGCAGCAAACGACTGCCAAGGTGCTGCTCGAGATCTGCCACCAGCCGGGTCACCGCTGCCGGCGACAGGTCCAGTGTACGAGCAGCGGCAGCAAAGCTGCCCTCGTCGACTACTTCCGCAAAAACGCGCATTGAGAGCAGACGGTCCATATCAACGATTTTCAAAAAATTATTATTCCGTATTCAGGAATAATGGATTGCTATTTTGGTGGTTTTTCATTGCCTGGTGAAATTATACAGTTCAGCCATCGAAGCAAGCCCAGACGTACCCCGCTTCGACGCAATTAACAAAAGCTATTGATTAACTCACGGGCAGGACGATACCGCCCCCCCTCAACGCTGAAAGGACTGAATCATGAAAAACACAAAACTCTCCCTGCTGGCTCTGGCTGGCCTGCTTCTCGGTGCAAACATCGCAGCCGCTGCGGATGCACCCGCAAGCAAAACTCGCGAACAGGTGCTGGCCGAGCTGGCCGAAGCGAAGCGCACCGGCGACCTGCCCTCGGGCGTCCTTGGCAACAAAAAACTGAACGAGATCTACCCGAACCGCTATCCGCAGTCGGCAGCAGCCCCCGGCAAAACCCGGGCCGAAGTGCTCGCTGAGCTTGCTGAAGCGCAGCGCACCGGCGACCTGCCCTCAGGCGTACTTGGCGACAAGAAGCTGAACGAGGTCTACCCGAACCGTTATCCGCAGAAGGCGGCGGTTGCTGGCAAAACCCGGGCCGAGGTGCTGGAAGAGCTGGCTGAAGCGCAGCGCACCGGCGATCTGCCCTCTGGCTTCCTCACCAACAAAAAACTGAACGAGATCTACCCGAATCGGTACCCGCAGTCCCTCAAACAGGCAGCCGGGTCGTCAGCCAGAGTGCAGTAAACGCCGCCAGCAGGGTAGGCAGACAAACCTGCTTACCCTGCGGTTTTTTCAAGAAACACGGCGGTAGTGAATTGAATAAACCTGTGACGGTCACATCCCCAGCCACAGCCCCAGCGGCACAAAACCCAGCGCCGCCAGATTCCCCAGCATGACAATCGCCGCAACCTTTTCCGGCTCCTGCTTGTAGGCTTCGGCGATGATGAAGCAGAACACCGCTGGCGGCAGTGAGGCAAACAGAAACAACTGGCCGCGCTGAATCGCGTTCAGCGGAATCACGAGCTCCAGCAAAGCCGCCGACGCCAGCCCGGCCAGCGGACACACGGCAGCGCCGACCAGACCGATGCGCCAGCTCTTGAAACTGACATCAGTCATGCGCACGCCGAGCGCGAGCAGCATCAGGGGTATGCTGGCCTCGCCGAGCAAGCGCAGGGCCTGCAGCAGAAACTCCGGTAGCGGCACTCTGAGCGCAGCAAACAGCATGCCGGTCATCATGGCCAGCATCATCGGGCTGGCGAACATGCGCAGACTCGCGCGACGCGGCCCCTGCCGGCCACTCTCCAGCAGCCGTATGCCCAGCGTGAAATACACCAGACTGCAGGCCATGAACAGCGCCACCGCTTCCGACAAACCTGCCGAGCCAAAGGCCAGCACCGCCAGCGGCAAGCCCATGTTGCCGCAATTGTTGTACATCATCGGCGGCACAAAAGTTCGGGGATCGTAGCCCAGCAGGCGGGCGACGGGCCACGCAAACAAGGCCGAGCCCAGCGCGACGAGCGCGCCAGCGATGATCAAGGGCAGATTCGCCAGCAGATCGAAATCTTTCGATGCCAGCGCAGAGAACAGGAGCAGTGGGCACAACAGCTCGACACTGAGCCGATTGACAGCGGCAAGATCGGTCTTGACCACTTCACCACGCAGCCGGGTATATCCATAACCGGCCGCGATCATCAGAAACACCGGCAGGATGATGCCGAGAATGCGTTGAAAGACTTCCATGAATGACGATCTTGACGGTTACTTTTCCAGCAGGCGCTTTTCCGCGCGTTCGAGCGCTGTGGCTGCACCGCGCAACACCACCACATCGCCGGCCTGCAGCAGGGTATCGGGAGCAAAGGGTATGCGAGTCCGGCCGCGCCGCACCGCAGTGATTTCGGCGCCGAACTGGGACAGATTCAACTGGTCGAGCGATAAACCGATCGCACAGGCCCTGTCATTCAGCGGCACGGAATGCAAACGAACCTGCAAATGCTCGTCATCGTCGGCAATGTCATCCAGCCCGTGGAAGTAGCCACGCAGTGACGCATAGCGCTCGCTGCGCGCCGCCTGCACGCGCTGTATCACTCGGCGCAGCGGCACGCCCTTGAGCAACAACGCATGCGAGGCCAGCATCAGGCTGCCCTCGATCGCCTCAGGCACGACTTCATCGGCGCCGGCGGCACGCAAGGTATCGAGATCATCCTCACCGACGCTGCGCACGATGGCGGGCAAGGCTGGCGCGAGGTCGTTCACGAAATGAAGTGTTTTCAGCGCGGCCTGCGTGTCGGCATAAGTGATCACAATAGCCGCCGCACGATGGATGCCGGCCGCGATCAGGCTCTCGCGGCGCGTGGCATCGCCATAGGACACTTCCGCGCCTGCATTCTGCGCCTCAATCACGCGCTCGGGATCGAGATCCAGCGCATGATAGGGAATGTTCTCTTCTTCCAGCAGCTTCGCGAGGCTCTGTCCGCTGCGGCCAAAGCCGGCGATGATCACATGCTGCTCTTCTTTCATCGTGCGGCTGGCCAGCCGGGTGAGGTTCAGCGACTGCTGCATCCATTCGTTAGTGGCCAGCTTCATCACCAGACGATCCATGTTCGAGAAGATGAAAGGCGTGGCCAGCATCGACAGCACCATGGCCGCGAGGATCAGCTGTACCAGACCCGGATCGACCAGACCCAGTCCGCCTGCCTGATTCAGCAGCACGAAGCCGAACTCGCCGCCCTGCGCAAGGCCCAGACCGGTGCGCAGCGCAATGCCGGGGGAAGCGCCGAACGCGCGCGCCAGCACCGCGATCAGGCCGAACTTCAGCAGCAGCGGGATCGTCAGCAAGGCCAGCACCAGCAGCAAATTGTCCAGCACCAGCCGCATGTCGAGCATCATGCCGACACTGATGAAGAATAATCCGAGCAGCACATCGCGGAAGGGCTTGATGTCTTCCTCGACCTGTATCCGGAACTCGGTCTCGGAAATCAGCATGCCGGCGACGAACGCGCCCAGCGCCAGCGACAGGCCGGCCATTTCGGTGATCCATGCAGCACCCAGCGTGATCAGCAACAGGTTCAGCATGAACAATTCATGCGAGCGGCGGCGCACGACAATCTGAAACCAGCGATGCAGCAGGCCCTGTCCGAAATACAGCAGGATGAACAGCACGAACGCGGCTTTCAGGCCGGCCGTCAGCAGGTCTTCCATCAGATCCGGCCCCGGATTCGCCAGCGAGGGCACGAGAATGATCAGCGGCACGACGGCGAGATCCTGGAACAGCAGGATGCTGATGATCCGGCGTCCGTGTTCGCTTTCCAGCTCCAGCCTTTCGGTCAGCAGTTTGATGACGATGGCGGTCGATGACATCGACAACGCACCGCCCAGCGCGAACGAGGCGCTCCAGCCAATGTCGAAAATTTTCGGCAGCAGTTTTGCCATCAGTCCGCCGCACAGCATGGTGACGAGTATGGTGACGACCACCTGCGCCATTCCCAGCCCGAACACGCTGCGGCGCATGGACTTGAGTTTGGGCAGCGAGAATTCGAGGCCGATGGAGAACATCAGGAAGACCACGCCGAACTCGGCCAGCAGATGCGTCGCATTGCTGTTGGATGCGAGCCCCAGCGCATACGGCCCGATCAGTATGCCCACCGACAGATAGCCGAGCATCGGCGGCAGGTTCATCATCCGGAATGCCACCACGCCCAGCACAGCGGCCACGAGCAGGATCAGCGTCAGTTCCAGCGGTGAATTCATGGGGGTCAGTAGGGTTCCTGCTCGGTCAATCGCTACCCGGCTGCCATGCGGCCGGCGTTCGATCTTTTGCGTCTGGCAGGTTTTTTGCTTTAGATATTGGGCTATACTCCGCTCATGAGTGTAACCCATGAGAAAACATCCTCGCAGCAATTTGACAACAGCCGTGCGCTACGTGCGCTGCAGCTGGCCCGGGACACTCTGCAGATCGAGGCCGATGCCATTCTGGCGCTCAAGGCCCGCCTCACCTCCGACCAAAACGATGACTTTGCCCGCGCCACCGCGCTGCTGCTGAACTGCACCGGTCGCGTCGTCGTGTCCGGCATGGGCAAATCCGGGCATATCGCGCGCAAGATCGCCGCCACCCTCGCCTCTACCGGCACTCCCGCGCTGTTCGTGCACCCCGGCGAGGCGGCGCACGGCGACCTCGGCATGGTGACGAAGGCGGACGCCTTCATTGCGATCTCGAATTCCGGCGAGTCCGAGGAACTGATGGCCATCCTGCCCGTCATCAAACGTCTCGGCGCGAAGCTGATTTCGATGACCGGCCGGCCCGAATCCTCGCTGGCCCGACTCGCCGATGTGCATCTGAATGTGGCCGTCGCCAAGGAAGCCTGTCCGCTGAATCTCGCGCCGACCGCGAGCACGACAGCGACGCTGGCGATGGGCGATGCGCTGGCGGTGGCGCTGCTGGATGCACGCGGCTTCCGTGAAGAAGATTTCGCCCGCTCGCATCCGGGCGGCGCGCTGGGCCGCCGGTTGCTCACCTATGTGCGTGATGTGATGCGCACCGGCCACGACATCCCGGCCGTGAAGGCGGATGTATTGCTGCCCGCCGCGCTGCTGGAAGTCACGCGAAAAGGCATGGCGATGACGGCCATCGTCGGTGATGACTTCCGTGTGCTGGGGATTTTCACCGATGGCGATCTGCGCCGGCTGATCGAGCAGGGCAAGGATTTCTCGAAAACACCCATCAGCGACGTGATGCACAAGAACCCGCGACGCGTGAGCCCCGAGCAACTGGCCGTGGACGCGGTGGACCTGATGGAAGAGCATCGCATCAATCAGGTGCTGGTCGCGGAACACGATGGCACGCTGGTCGGTGCGCTGCACATCCATGACCTCACACGCGCGAAGGTGATCTGATGATCGGCGCCGCGCCCCTCTCCGCCAGCGATCGCGCAAAACGCGTGAAGCTGATGATCTTTGACGTCGATGGCGTGCTGACTGATGGCGGGCTGCGCTACGGTCCGGAGGGCGAGCTGATCAAGACCTTCAATGTGCTCGACGGCCATGGCATCAAATTGCTGCAGCAGAGCGGTGTGATGACCGCGATCATCAGCGCGCGCCAGTCGCTGATCGTCTCGCGGCGCGCAGCGGATCTGGGCATCAGCGTGCTGCTGCAGGGCGTGCATGACAAGCGCTCGGCATTCGAGCGCACCGCGTCCGAAGCCGGCCTGCCGCATGAGGCCTGCGGCTTCATGGGCGATGACGTGATCGACCTGCCGGTAATGACGCGCGTGGGTTTCGCAGTCAGCGTGCCGAACGGACATCCGGAAGTGACGCGCCGCGCGCACTATGTGGCCCGAGCCGGCGGCGGGCGCGGCGCGGTGCGCGAAGTCTGCGACTTCATTCTGCGCGCGCAAGGTAATTACGAGGCGGCGCTGGCGCCGTATCTGGCATGAACGAGCACATTCGCCGCCGCTATCCTGCGCTGCTGCTGCTGGCGTTCGGCTCGCTGCTGGCCGCGATCAGTTTCTGGGCTCTGGAGTGGCGCCGCGCGGCGGCGAAGAAGCGCGTCCGCAGGCCGCACGCCCTGAGCCGGATTATTTCATCGAAGATTTCAGCTACACGCGGCTGGCGCCAAATGGCAAGGCGCAGTATCTGATCACCGGCAAGAAGCTCGTGCATTATCCGACCGATGACAGCAGCGTGATCGAGCGCCCCACGGTGCGCAGCTTCTCGGCAAAAAGCAGCCCGATGACCCTGAGCGCGCAACGTGCAAAGATCACCAAAAAGCAGCGTGAGGTGCACCTGTACGATCAGGTCCGGCTGGAACGACCGCAGACGCGGGACGCGGCGTCGCTGGTGGTCGAGTCAGACTATATGCTGGCGCTGCCCGATGAGGATCTGGTGAAGACCGATCGCCCGGTGGTGATACGCGCCGGAGAATCCCGTCTGTCGGGCACCGGCATGGTGGCTGACAACACAAAACACCAGCTGACCCTGCAGAGCAGGGTCACCGGCTTTTATGAATCCCCGCGCTGAGCAAGCAACCCCAGGATGCGCAGACCATGAAAAAAAATAATTTCACCGCCCTAGCCACTGTCGCCATCACGACGCTGCTGTACGGATCGCAGTTTGCCCATGCCGAAAAGGCAGACTTCAGCAAGCCGACCAATGTCGAGGCCAATCAGATGTTCTATGACGAGGCCAAGCAGACCAATACCTTCATCGGCAATGTCGTGCTCACGCGTGGCACGCTGATCATGCATGCGGACAAACTACTGGTGCGTCAGGATCAGGCCGGGCATCAGTATGCGACGCTGTATGCGCCGCCGGGCGGCGCGACCAAATTCCGCCAGAAGCGCGACGGCGGCAAGGATCTGTGGATAGAAGGCAGCGCCGCCGACCGCATCGAATATGACACGAAGACCGAAGTGGCGAAGCTGTTCAGGCAGGCCAAAGTGAAGATGCTCGACGGCTCGCGCGTGACCGACGAGGTCGAGGGCGAATTCATCTCGTATGACAGCCGCGCCGAGTTCTACTCGGTCACCAATTCTGTCTCCGGCGAAAGCAAGCCCGGCAGCGGGCGCGTGCGAGCGACGCTGCAGCCGCGCAATCAGGAGAAGGGCAAGGAATGAGCGCCAACCCGGCCAGCATGCTGAAGGTCCGTGGCCTGCAAAAAAGCTACGGCGCCCGGCAGGTCGTGCAGGATGTGTCGCTCGATGTGGCCAGCGGCGAGGTGGTCGGCCTGCTCGGGCCGAATGGCGCGGGCAAGACCACGTCGTTCTACATGATCGTCGGCCTGGTTCCGTCAGAGGGCGGCGAGATCCTGCTCGACGGCGACAGCATTTCCGCCCTTCCCATCCATCGCCGCGCAGAGCGCGGACTGTCCTACCTGCCGCAGGAAGCCTCGGTGTTCCGCAAGCTGTCGGTCGAGGACAATATCCGTGCGGTGCTGGAGCTGCAGAAAAGCGGCGGCAAGACCCTCTCGCGCAAGGAGATCGAGCAGCGCCTCGATGCCTTGCTGGCAGAGCTGCAGATAGAGAAGCTGCGCGACAGCCAGGCCTTGTCCCTGTCCGGTGGCGAGCGCCGCCGCGTGGAAATTGCGCGCGCGCTGGCGACCAATCCGCGCTTCATTCTTCTGGACGAACCGTTCGCCGGCGTCGATCCGATCGCGGTGATCGAGATACAGCGCATCGTGCGCTTCCTGAAAGAGCGTGGCATCGGCGTGCTGATCACGGATCACAATGTGCGCGAGACGCTGGGCATCTGCGATCGTGCCTACATCATCAATCAGGGTTCGGTGCTGGCCTCCGGCAATCCGGAAGAAATCATCGGCAATGAGTCAGTGCGCCGGGTCTATCTCGGCGAACATTTCAGGATGTAGCCCTTACGATGAAACAGACGCTACAGCTTCGCGTATCGCAGCATCTGGCGCTGACTCCTCAGCTGCAGCAGTCCATTCGTCTGCTGCAGCTGTCGACGCTGGAGCTGCATCAGGAGCTGGAGACCATGCTGGCGGACAACCCGCTGCTGGAACGCATGGACGATCCGCTCGATCATTCGGTGCGGTTGCTGGGCGATGGCGCGATCAGTCAGGCACCATTGTCAGCCCCGGCAACTGAACTGCCTTCGGGTGAAAGCAACGACGGTGCCGAGAGCGCCTATGACGGCCCGCCCGCCGGCGAAGGCAGCGGTGAGGGCGGTGGTGAAGAAGGCGGCGGTGGCGGTGAGGCCGAATGGAGCTTTGATGACGTGGCGCGCTCCGCGAAGGCCCCGGAAGATGACAATGGCCGGCCGCAGCTCGAAGCGCATGAATCGACATTGCGCGAGCATCTGCTCGAACAGCTCGCCGTTACCGTGGACAACCGGCGCGACCGCGCGCTGGTGGAGCTGTTGATCGACGCGCTGGATGACAATGGTTATCTGGAGGAGTCGCTGGACGAGATCCATGCGCGGCTGCCCGAAGAGCTGGAGATCGAGCCGGAAGAGCTGATGGTCGCACTGAAACTCTTGCAGAGTTTCGATCCTGCGGGCGTGGGTGCGCGCAATGCGTCCGAATGTCTGGCGATACAAATCCGGCGCATGGACAAAGTGCCATTCGTCACGCGCCGGATGGCGCTGACGCTGGTGGAAAACCATCTTGAACTATTTGCGCAGCGCGAGTTCAACAAGCTGAAAAAGGCGCTGGATTGCGATGATGAGGATCTGCGTGAGGCGCAGGCGGTGATCAAGCGCTGCAATCCGCATCCCGGCGCGGCTTATGCGGGAGATGCGTCGGATTATGTAGTGCCGGACGTGATTGTCAAACGCGCAAGGAACGGCTGGCAAGTCAGCCTCAACCGGGATGTGATGCCCAAGCTGCGGGTGAATGCGATGTACGCGAATATCCTCAAGCAAAACAAGGGCGAGGGCTCGCTTTCCTCGCAGCTGCAGGAAGCCAAATGGCTGATCAAAAACATGCGGCAGCGCTTCGACACCATCCTGCGGGTATCGCAGGCGATAGTAGATCGCCAACGGAATTTTTTCTCCCACGGCGAAGTGGCGATGCGACCGCTTGTGCTGCGCGAAATTGCTGATACACTGGGCCTGCATGAGAGTACTATTTCTCGTGTGACCACGCAGAAATACATGCTGACGCCGCATGGCATGTACGAGCTGAAATATTTCTTCGGCAGCCATGTGGCCACCGAGGCCGGCGGCGAGGCATCGTCGACTGCGATACGTGCATTGATCAAGCAACTGATAGGAGCCGAGGACCCTAAAAATCCATTCTCCGACAGCAAGATCACGGACATGCTGGCTGAACAGGGTATGGTCGTTGCGAGGCGCACTGTCGCCAAATATCGCGAAGCCCTCAAGATACCGCCCGTCAATCTCCGCAAGTCCTTGTAGTCTTCGTCGTTTTTCCAGTTTTTTCACCGTTGCTGCGTTCCGTCCGGCCTGCTGCCGGCGGTCGTGCCGG
>JACCEC010079802.1_pt1 | contig 17088 bp, 13 predicted proteins | sample 7450121 | NCBI WGS metagenome assembly JACCEC01 (sample SAMN15323455, study PRJNA562643) | freshwater metagenome | isolation source: river surface water | place: USA:Blue River Watershed | collected 2017-08-18 | reverse complement strand
TCAGCTGCTTTCTTAGCTTGTTCTTCAGCTGCTTTCTTAGCTTGTTCTTCAGCTGCTTTCTTAGCTTGTTCTTCAGCTGCTTTCTTAGCTTGTTCTTCAGCTTTTGCTAATTGTAGTTTAATTTCATTATCAATTTCTGTAACAGGTGTTGAAATATTATTATCAATTTGGTCAATAACTAAAACTTCATCATCTGATGTATTATAGTCAGTATCTGATTCATATTCACCAATTTTTAATGTTGGTGTTGAAATATTTTTGCTCAATTGTTGAATACCCATTGGAAATGGAATTTTAATATTATTTAATTCTTTTCCATTGTCAAAATCAGCCATTGTTGTTCTTGTTAGTGAAATAAATTTTGAACATGTTAATACTGGAATTTGTTCTGGATTATTTAATAAACCAACAATTGTTAAATAAAAATCGTTAATTGTCATTTTTCCTATACCGTTGTTTAATAACCAACATAGCCTTGTTGTGAAATTACCACTTGTTTGACCTAAATTATTTCCTTCATAACTGTATGTGTTATCTCTTGTTCCTGAAACTAAAATTATTATTCCTTTAATTTCATTAGATTTTTTTGTGTAATAAGCAGATAAAATACCAGTATTATTTGCTGGATTTTTCATTTCAATAAGTAAATCAGAAATTGTTTTTGCTGAAAATTTTTTTTTATTTTTTGGGTCAGTAAAAAATATTGAATATAAATCTATAACAGTTCCAGAATTACAAGAATCAAAGAATGCATATACTCTTTTGTTACTTGAAAGGTTTTTAAAACAATTGTTTATTTCATCATCAATTAAAAAACCATATGTTTCTCCTTCATTTGTAACAAGACAACTGTCTTTAAATTTTCCATTTGAAGAATCTTTACTTCTACGTTGAATTGTAGCACTTGAAAAACCGGCAATTTTATCAGATTCATCCTTATTAACATCAATAACTGAAGACCCATGACCTGAATAATATAAAAAAGAAACAGTTTCTGGTAATAAACAAAAGGAATTAAGCTGATTAATAATATTTTTTTTTGAAGGAAATAATGGAGAAGACTGAGGTAAGTTATCTCTCATAATAATAAATCTAGTATTTGGATTAATATTTTTTATAGTATTTATAAAATTGTCTGCATCATTATAACAACCATTTAATTTGATTTGTGGAATATTACCATATTCATTTGAAATAACTAGTGCAACAGAGGGGCTTTTATTTGCCATTATTATACTTATAATAGATAAAAAAATTTTAAATACCTTTAAAAAAAAATTATTAATATGAATTAAATGACATTAAATATTAAATTAATTAATTATAATTCTTTGTTTGATGAAGAATTTTATTATGAATTTAAAAAATCTATTCAAGTTTTACCAGGAAATTATAAGTTAGATGATGTGAAAAATATTATAAACCAAACATATAATAATAATTTGGTTTCAAATTTATTTGTATGTGCAGAAAATGCAGAGCCATTTATTTTTAATTCATTAAAATTAAATGATAGTGATAATATTTTTATTAATGAACTAGGAAAAATTATTTTAATAAGAAAATGTAAAACATATATTTTATCCAATCAACTAATTATTAAAATAATTCAATCATCTGAAAATTTAAATTTTAGTAAAGTAAAAAGACAAAATAAATTAAAAAAATTATCTGAGTATGAAAAAATTATATATGATTATCATCCTCATCGTTTAAACTTGAGTAAATATCCTCTATTAATTTTGTCGCGTTTATAGTTATCCATTTATGATTACATTGGAGAGTTTTAATGTTTTTAAATTCCTGGTTGTAATAAAAAAGAGATTTTTTAAATCGAAAATATTCATCAGATGATGATAAACAATTAGTCATTAACTGTAATTTATTTAAACAATTACAATTATCATGAGAAGTAAAAATATTATTTTGGTAGGTTAAAGAAATATTATCTTTAACAAGTTGAATAAAATCCAGTTCCATTAAATTATATTATTAAAATTCAAAAATAAAATCTATTCAATTTTTATTTTCCTATTATATTTAATACGTATATCCAAATGGGATTCTTTGGACAATTTGGAAATCCATCTGCAAAAATAAAATTCTGTGATAATGAATATACACAAGAATCAGTACTTGTATTTGTGTCTGGAGTTATTTTATTTATTGCTTTATATTTAAAATATGGTTTAACATGGAGAGTTTTTAGTGTTTTACCAATAAGTTTAATATCAGCTTATAAAGTTGAATGTATGCAGGTTGGTTCTTGCTTTGCATTTGCACAATATATTTCGTTGCTAAATTTTATTATATCAATTACAATAATAATTAACATTTTTAAAAATAGGAAAAACTAAAAAAATTTATAAATGATGCGATTTATTTAATAAAAAAATATATTTATTTTTATTAAATGGAAATTAATAAAACTTCAAATCAAAAAATCTATAAAATAACTGAAATACTTCATGATTCACTTTGTAAAAATAATTCTCATAATGTTATATTAAAATTAAATGGTCATCTAGTAACATTTGGATTTATGGGATTAAAACCTTATGAAGGAGATATTATTGAATGTGATTTAGTTCCCAGAGATGACCATACTAGTTATAAATTTAATACTTACAAAGTTTATTTACCACTGGGTGAAATAGCACAAATACAACGAGTAAATAAAATACTACAAAATGAAAATTACGAATACAACTACAATACAATTAAAAATTATTTTGCCCAGTTTAATTACGGGGAAAAATTTTGGCTTAACTTGTTTACAAAGTTTAATAAAGATAAAGACTTGGATAATATTTACGAACCTTTAAAAATTGTTGGTACACATTCAGCAAAGTATTATAATTCTCTTATAGGACATTTTAAAATTGAGCTTGAAAAAATAGGTATTAAACTGTATCATAACCAATATATGGAATTGTATCTACATCCAAAATTTGGATTTAATATTTCCGAATGGAATGGTTCAGACCTATTTTTACTTTTTAATATTGAATGTTTTACAATTAAAACAATATTAAACATTGCTACTGGAATGAAACTTAGCAAATATTTAATTTGTGAATTAATTATTATTTATTGTTTATCGAATTCTTATACTGGTTCCACATGTATTGGTTACTCTTATTACAAAATACTTGACGAAATAATGAATCAAAAAGATTTATCAAATGAATTTGAGTCAATACAAAAAATACTAACAGAAAAAAACTTTGAAAAAATTATTGGAGAATTAATTGAGAAAAATTCAATTATCCAAATTGGAAATTATTTATATTCAAAAAAATTATACGAGACTGAATTTGAAATTGCGCGTTTGCTCAACCAAATTAATAATGCGCAATCAATTTCCAAATCCTTAGAATTACATGAGGAAAAAATAATAAATTTTATTAATGGGTATCAAGTTAAACCAGAACTGTATTTAAACACGGAACAGAAAACAGGTATAGCCCAAGTATTTAATTTTCCTGTTTCTGTAATTTATGGTAAGGCAGGTACTGGAAAATCAAGTTTACTGGGCGGATTATTAAATACTGTAGAATATGTTAATAATAAATTTTCTTCTCAACAGATTCAGGTGTTTTTTCTAACGCCAACTGCAAAAGCCAAAATGAAATTATATTCTGACATATTAAAAAACTTTGACAATTATAAAGACAATATTCGAACCATAAATTCTTTTAATTATTTTGGGCTTGATGATAAATCAAATGATTTTAAAAAAACAAATTTATTTGTTATTGATGAAACATCGATGGTTGATGTTTTTTTAATGAACGAAATGCTTGAAATATTATCAAAGATACCAAATGTTTCTATTTTATTTCTTGGAGATATTAGACAGTTACCAAGTATAGGCCCTGGTGATTTTTTAAATAATATTATTCAATCGGGATGTTTTTCTGCAACTGAACTAACTACTGTTGTGAGAAATGGTGGGGTGATTACTGAAGTGTTAGACAAGATAACCAATGGTCAAATGTTAAACCCAAAAGACTATACGTTAACAATAGATTTCCAATGGATAATTCCAACAGGTAAAAATTATTTGGAATATATTACTAAGTCAATAAAAAGTCCCGATGACATGATTATTTCAGCAACAAACAGAGCCATTAATGATTTGACTGATGAAATAAGAAAAATTAAAAATCCCAATGAAAAAAATTGTACAAGTTTCAAATATGTTGATAAAGATTTTAATAAAATAACTTTAAAAGTCGGGGACCCTGTAATTTTCAATCAAAATTTTAATCAAGAAGGATTGTTTAATGGGATGAGTGGAAAAATACTTGAAATTGTTAATTCATACAATGTAACTAAACAAACCAATATAACAAAAATTCAAGTGGAATTTGAAGACTTTGTTTTTACATTTGACTCTGATAGCGAATATATTAAATATCTTAAACCTGCATATATGATTACAGTTCATAAATCGCAAGGACAAGAATATCCAAATATTATTGTTGTACTTTCTGATTCCCAGTTACTTAATCGTAACACTTTATACACAGCAATTTCACGTGCTAAAAAATCAGTTACATTAATAGTTACTGAAAAAATATTAGCAAAGGCTATTAAAAGGAAAAATAATAGAAAAACTTTGTTAAATTATATGTTTAAATACCATTTTATAAAAAAAAATAATTTGACTTTTGACTTATTTTATAAACAAAGTATTAATAGCTAACTATCGAATTAAATTATTTGCAATATGAGACTTTAATAATTCTGTTGCACACTTAAAATCTCCAATATTATATTTAATTTGTGAGTTAGTTACACATGAATTTCTTGTTAACACACTTTTAATATTCTTAACAAGTTCTTCAAAAAGAACAAGTTCTGTTTTATTTTTTTCAAATGATTTTTTTAGTTGACTCAATATTACAACAATTCTTTTATACTCATTATAAAGTTCTTTGTTATATTTTGCAATAATACTATATTTTTCAATTAGTTGGTGTAATTGAGATGTTTCTTTGTCAACAATGTTCTTATCCAAATTTATTACTGATTTATATTTTTCATAGTGCTCTAAAAATTGTTTTGACAAATCGTTTGTTGAGTAATGAGTTGTGTTTTTAATATCTTGAACTAATTTTATCATTGTAGACTTATCTTCTGATTGGTTAATATAAGTATTAATCATTTTTTCAACATCAAAAAGTTTAATATTGACGTTATCAAGTGTTTGAAGAAAATTTGGTTTAACAATTTTTAGTTTTGTAAGATATTTTGTATCCAACAACATTTGTTCATTATGCCTAATAATTGACATGTTAAGCTTATTAATTTCCTCTGTTAAATTTTTAAGTGACTCAATAGATAATTTATAATTTTTATCAACCGAATCAAGTAATGAAGTTGTATTTGTAATTTCTATTTTTAATTTAAAAATTTCATTATTATTAACACCGATAATCTCATTAATGAATGATTCAACTTTTAATTTTAATTGCTCTAATTTAGCAGAAGTTAATGTTAAATTTACAAAGTCAAACTTAGTTACTTTTTCCTTGTTATTCCAAAAAGATACATTTGAATTTGAAACAACAACATGTAAATATTCATTAGTTGTAGTTGTAGCTTTAGTAGTAGTTGCAGCTTTAGTTGTAGTTGTAGCTTTAGTAGTAGTTGCAGGTCTGGTAGTAGTTGTAGCTTTAGTAGTAGTTGCAGCTTTAGTAGTAGTTGCAGGTCTAGTAGTAATTGCAGCTTTAGTAGTAGTTGCAGGTCTAGTAGTAATTGCAGCTTTAGTAGTAGTTGTAGCTTTAGTAGTAGTTGTAGCTTTAGTAGTAGTTGCAGGTCTAGTAGTAATTGCAGCTTTAGTAGTTGTTGTAGCTTTAGTAGTAGTTGCAGGTCTAGTAGTAATTGCAGCTTTAGTAGTTGTTACAAAGTTATTTAAAAATTGTTTTACTGTTTGTTTTTCACATTTGAATTTAAAATGACAATTAGAATTTGTAGCTTTCCATTCTAATTGCCATAATGACATTGGTGAATTTTGACCATCGTTTCCTGAAAATTCCCAGTTTTTATTACCAAATCCGACATTCATCAAATGACCTTGACGTGATTTAAAATCTAATTTATCATTTGAACCATCAGCATTACCACAAAGACCTTCAAGTTTTCCAAAAGTGTATTCGGGTGCATTTACTTCAATTGTTCCACAGTATTCGCCAAACAATGCCATACTAAAACCATTTGGTAATGAAAGTTTAAGGGCAGAAGATGTAAATTTATCATTTCTCCATTCGAATTTTTGTGTGCCAAAAAACAAATCAATACTGTTAATATTTATTTTTTTATTTTTATCAAGATTTTGAGATTTTCCATTTACAAGAAAATTTTTGAGATTATAAACATTAAATTCAAGTATAGTATTATTGTATTTTACAACGAAACCATCCATACAACTTGGAATTATACCTCTATATTTTCCATTTGTGTATTTTTTTAATGATTCTTGAATTTCAAAATCACCATATTTTACCAAAGTAAAAATTCCAGGTTCTTGCAAATCAAAATATTGTCCATCATAATTAACAAAATGAGGATCTCCACTTGCAACACAGAATTTTTTTGATTTTGATACCATTGCTTTTTCTTTAAAATTTTTTTCGAAAATAGCCCCTTGTTTTGCAATATTTTTATCTCCTGTAAGCATAATATCTAATAGACATCCTGAAATAATATCGTTACATTCATTTAAATTATTGATATTACAAGGTTGTTTTGAAACTTGATTACAAAAAGATAATGCGTCCTTTCCAATTTTAGTTTTCAACCAATCTACTTGTTCAATAGTAAATTTCAGTGGCACTTGATTAACTGCTACCAAAAGTTTTCTATTTGATAATTTATGTTCATGATTTAAAAATTTGGTTGTATTTGTTGCTAAAACCCACATAATGTTGGACAAGACTAGCCCTAAAAGTAAGAACACTTGATAGTATGATGTTCTACCCCTTAAATTTAATTGCATTGAAAATCCTAACCCGCCAGTTAGAGTCCAAACACTTTAATAATCAATTTTTTTATATTTGGTTATAAAAATATTATTTTCAATTATTTAAAGATGTTTTAACTAGTAACATATAATATAAATTATGGAGAATACTAACATTGATATTGAATTAGGTGGTTTAGACATAAAGTCAATTGTAAAAGACGAGTCAGAATCTTATAGTTCATACAAAATACCAATGATTAAAGATGAGTTTTTTAATCATTCGAGAGGCTTAGAATTTAAAGAAGAATATTCACAATATAAATCAATTTGGGAAATTAAAGACATGATGAACGGAAAATTTGGCTTTCATGAAGGAGAAATCTCAAGTGCACTTGATATTTTATCTATTTATTTAAAAGGTCAAAAAAGAATTTACTTGGAGGCTAAATCATATTGTGAATTTTATTTAAACAGATTAATGATGCCGTGTATATTATTATCATCTGTTTGTTCAGTAATAAGTGGTGTTTTTAATGAAGTTCCTCTTGCTGGTAAAATTATTGCAGGTGGTACCGCTCTTAATGCATTTTTAATGAGTGTAATTAGTTACTATAAACTTGACGCACGTGCTGAAGCTCATAAAATGACAGCATATTCTTTTGACCAGTTAATATCAGAATGTGAATTTAACTCTGGTAAAATCCTATTATATCATACAAACAAAAATAAAAAAACAGCAGAAGAAAATAAAAAAAACATACAATCAAATAAATCAAATGAATATAATATTTACAATAAATCTGAATCTGATAATGAAGACTTGTACGATATTGAATATTTAAATAATTTTATTAATGATATTGAAAAAAAAGTAAGGGAAATTAAAGAAAAAAATCAATTTATTATTCCAGATGTTATAAGAAAAAGATATGGAAAAATATGTGAGCTAAATATTTTTACGGAAATTAAAAAATATCAAATTGATGAGTTACTTTTATTGAATGATTTAAAAGTTGCATATAATGATTCTTTAGATTTTGAAAATAAAATTATTAAAGCAAAAAAAGAAAATAAAGAAGTTGATATTAATGATTATAAATTATATAGACAATCTTATTTAATAAAAGAAGAACATTTTAAAAAAGTAATTGCAAACAGAAAAGAAATATTAAATTTTGATGAAAAGTTTAAGATTTCAGATGAACCTGAAAAATGTTGTCAGTTATTTTATTAAATATATTCTATCTTACACAGTAAACTAAAAAATTTCCAAGCTAATAAACAATTTAAATTTTATAAAATATTTTGCTTTATTTTATAAAAGTTTATAATTTAGAAAACATCGAGCGGAATCTTTTTTAAATTTCAATATCTTTTGTTTTATTTTTGTTTTTGGTAAGTTTATTATTAATATATGTCCCGTATAATTGACCTTTGCGGCCATCAGTAGTTTTACTGTAAGCGATATTATTTTCAACAATATAGTTAACACCCTTAATTACTATTTCGTTTACTTCTTGTTCGTCTTCTGAATTAGTGTCTGATGATAACTCGGAACCAGAATCATCGGATAATATATTAATTATTCCTGGTTTTTCAGTTTGGTTTTTGTTCAAGAATTTTTTTCTAAAACCCATTAATTTTTCTGTGTTAACTTCTTCATCAGATTCAATATCACTACTTGATTCCAAATTTTTTTCTATTTTTTCAATTTGTTTTGTTTGATGTTCGAAATTTTTTGCTAAAAACATATCATCTAATTTTTTAAGTCCATTCCATGTTTCTTGAATTAGGTCTTTGTTATTATAACTAAGTATATTAATTTCGCTGTAATATTTCTTAATACCTTTTTTAGTTTGAAACAAAGTATTTTTAAGTCTATCAACAATATCAATATAATCTTTTTTTTCTTTTAATGTAAATTCACCATCCCCTGATAATTTTTCTAATTTACTTAAATTACCAGCAAGTACTTTGTCGTACAGTTCATTTTTATCTGTTTTAATTATTGAATTTGTTTTTGTGTCAACCATTGATGCGTGTTTATCATTTAGCGCTGTTACACAATATGAATGATTTTCTGGTTTTGATTTGTCAAAGTTAGTTGTTTCAATTAAATACATTAAACTAGACAACCCCTTATTCATTATAAATCTTTTTTGATCTACTGTTAGATAATCAATTGGTTCAACACCCGGTGAGCTTGTTATCACAATATTTTGAGTGTAATTGTTAACTATATTATTTTGGATTGTTGGTTTTGATTCCAACAATTTCATTCTATTTTGTAAATCAACAACTGTTTCAGAATTTATTGTAATTATTTGATCATTTTTTGTCTTACAAGTTTTTTGATGAGCCCAACGAGACTGTCTGCAGCTAAAACATTTGTTGCAAAATGTACAAACATATTTTTTTTCCTCGACTTTTGGTACACATACTTTATTATGTTTCCATAGTCCAACGCGCGACTTGTATACTTTATTACAATTTTGACATATAAAATCCATTTTATTATTTATAAATTGTAATATATCTTTAAATGCCGGTAATAAAATGTTTACATTAATTTACGTCATTACAATATATAAAATAAATAAGCTTCAGAATATTTGTTAATATTATTGTTAACAAAGTCAATAATATTAACAAACAAATGCTCTATACACAAACATTTTAATTATTATATTACAAAAATAAAAAAAAATTTTCGCGTGAACAAATCGTAAATATTTACAATAATCCATAAGACAACTAAGTATAGTTATTAATGTTAACATGAATAATTAACATGAATTAATGATGTAATAAAATACTAATATAATAAATAAATAAATATTAACACGTATATACTTATCATATAATGCGTATATGGTTAAGTAAACATTACATAATTGACGTAAATAAATGTATATAATACTGTTTATTTTATAACAGTATCGCATAATTTGGTTAACTATTAACTAAATATTAAATATATAGCCAAACTATTTACTATGGTTAACAGTATGTTGACGATAATTGACGTATTGTAATCTGGATATTTACGTTTATTTAACAAATATTTACCTGTAAATATATATAATGTATATATGCATTAACTATTAAAAATAACTATTATTATAATGTGCATTACATCAAAAAATATTTTAAAGGTAATTATTATGTTAACAAGTATTTATTTTGTAGTACTATATATATTGTATTCTTATTTAATTAATAATTGTTAACTGGTTAACGTAAAAAAAAGCCTCGCGCGCGAGAAATTTTTTTAATACAGATATTTTTATAAATTACAGTAACTTAAACCCATTAACTAACGGGCTCATCAGAGGTTTTGGAGCTGGACAAAATCCAACCACAGTTAAACTATTAGGAGCTATTTGGGTCAACCCTGCATCCCGAACGTAAAATGCATTATGTTTGCTAATAAATTCTTCAAGTTCTATTTGGGTAGCTTTAAGAACAATTTTTGCCATTCCATTTTTAGCCCATGATAAATAAGATTGCACATGGGTTTTTGTTTGTTCATCAAGATTTTTCATTGTAACAAGTCCAGCATCAAGCTTAACAACAATTGGTAAAATATATTCAAGCATTTTTTGCACAACATGACCGACCTGACCTGCTATTTTGCCCTTGTCCATTGACAAATCTTTGTTAACAAAAATATACATTGCATGTGGGACTGGGCTAGTAATTTCTAATGGCTTTGAAAAAATAACATTATTCATTAAACAAAATAGATTCCAAACCAATTTTTAGTTATTTCAATTTTTAAAAAATATTTTAAATCTAAATTTTATTATATATGACTGAAGCTAATATTAATTTACAGCACTTTTGGGAATCTTATTTAAGCCAAACAGAAGTTAATCATATTGCTTTAACTCAGAATAAAAACATTGATGGTCCAAATTTTAATGATTCAAGACATCAAATGGAAATTAGTCAGGAATATCCAGAGCATGGGAAAAAATTTAATGCTAAAATAAACTCCGACAATAAACAGATAGAAATGTCAATTTCAAATATTAATGGAAGCGATAAAAATGTTGTTGTTCAAGGTGAAATTGAAAACGCTGTAATAAAGGCAGATTTAGACATTATAAATGAATCTGGTACAGACATTAGTGGAAATTCAATAGTAATACAAATTACAAGTATAACTCCACAAAAAATTGAATATGAACTTATTAGAGAACCAGAACAAATTAACAGTGAAGTAGTATTAAGAGTTATTCGTTTTTTATTAGATAAAGAAATAGAATTTATGAGAACAGATATGAGAAAATTAATTAAACCTAAAGACATTTATTTCATTAGCTTAACTAAGACAATAAAAGGTTCTACTCCTTCAATGCCAACTGACTTCCCCCATATGGATTTATGTTCTTTTAATGAAAACTTGACAGATATAAATAAATTTTGCGGAATAAGTTCGATTTTGTATACAGATATTTATAAACGTAAAACACCAGAAGAACCAAAAGAAGAAACTATATATCCAAGTGCTTTTTTCTTTTTTGGACCTGAAATTCCTTCTCAAACTAATGATATACAATTTAAGCAAAAGACAAAAAAACTTGACAACCCATATGATTCCATTGACAGAGATTCTTTATCTACCAATTATTGGGATTTGGGTATTTCAAATGACCATCTAAATGAAATATTTAATGACATGGTATTTGAATATCCGCCCAATAAAGAAAATTTTAATAAAAAATATGAAGATTTGTTTTTGGAATTATTAAATAACCCAAATAGAACAAACCCAGGAACTGATGAAGAAAAAATGCTTTCATATTTAAAAACTTATTATGACCTATCTGGACAAGAAAGTCAAAATCTCTTAGAAAAGTTTCAAAACAAGTATGGAAGAATTTTTGTTAGTGCACCTATGAAAACTAGTGGATGGGCTGTGTGGAAAAATCAGCCTTCAAGAATTAAAAAAATAGATTGGAATAATATTGAATGTGAATTAAATAAAGGTAATGAATCTTCTGTAACTTTTGATGATGCAGGTATTTTAGCAGAAAGAAAAAAGCCTGGTCAAAAGATATATTATACACACATATCTAGATCAAAAGATTCTGTATGGCATGCATCACCTCATTTGGCTTATTACAATCCAAGTGACGAATTCACTCAACCTGCTAATCGTGACTTTATAACGTTTAGATTCAGTAATTTTAATATTTATTCAAGTATAAGATTTATTTTAATTCCAAAAAATAAAATTAACCAAAGTTTTGAACAAACTAAAGAAAAAATTTACAAAAATATAGTAATTTCAAACATACAAAACTTGTGTTTAGTTTTTATAACTCTTAAAAATAGTTTTAAGACTATTCAAACGGAAAACTTTTTAAAAGTAGTACGGGCTCTTGGTGTGTTTTTGGTAAACATTGGAATTGATTCGGAGCGTATTAAATCAATTGGTATTGAAAATATTAAAAGAGACGATATACAAGTTAACAATTTGTTTGATAATATTAAATTAAAAACTGAAATTCAATGCAAAGCTTATAATGATTATAAACAATTTAACAATTATGATATAGTTAATGGATTAAATAGAACTGAATATACTGATGGATTTCATATGTTAAGCGCATATTTAGAAAAAATTAATGGATATTTTGCAGAAGAGGGAATTTCATGTGTGCTTGAAACTGACACTAACAGTGACGTTAAATTAGAAGATTATTATTACAAAAAATATCTAAAATATAAGGCAAAATATTTAGAATTAAAAAAATAAAAATTATTCAACTTGAACAACTGTAATTGTGTTTTGTTGATCATAATATGGAATTTCTGGATTGAGCTGAACAATAGTTTGTATTTTTTTATAAATGTTAATTTGTTTATTATCAATTAAAAAGTTATATCTGCGATTTGGTATTATAAAACTAACAGAATAAATTGCAGAAAATAAATTGTCATTAATGTGCGTTGTTATTTGCCAACTTCTATCTAGGTATTCTACATTAAAAGTTACGCATTCGTTAACATTAATAAAATTAATGTTCATATTATCATTTGAAAAACCTTCATCAAAATATAAAGGTAATGAATATGTATTATAGTTATAGACTAGAATTCCATTCGAAAGGTTATATTCGCTTTCAAGTTTTGTTTTAAGGTCTTGACAAGATTTGACACTGCTAAACGGTATATTAATGCAAGTATTCGCATTTGTATAATTATTAAATCCTTTTGGTGTTATTTTAAACATTGAAATTTAATTAATATATATTTAGGTATCTGTTTTTCAATTTTTTTTAAATATTCTTTTTTAATAATTTTAATATTTAAAAAATAATAATGTATTCATTTATAATTAATAACACGAATGGTTCACATATTTTTATTTCATAGAGATTTACGTATTCAAGATAATACCACGCTAATTCACCAGTTGAAAACCCTAGCCAGTCCAGTGGTTCCTATTTTTATTTTCCCACCAGAACAAATTGATAGGAAAACCAATAAATATTTTTCAGATAATGCAGTTCAATTTATGTGCGAGTCATTATCCGAACTAGCAGACGAAATTAAAAAATTCAAAGGTAAAATGTTATTTTTTAAAGGAGATAACCTTAAAGTATTAAAGGCAATTCATAAAAAAACACCTATTGAATCAATTGGGTTTAACATTGATTATACCCCTTATGCTAAAGCTCGCGACCAAGAAATTAAAACTTGGTGTGATGCCAATAATATTATTTGTTTTATGAAGGAAGATTATGCGCTATTTGATTTACTTGGTGGACAAACTAATAAAGCAAATGGAACTCCTTATTTAGTTTATACTCCATTTATGAAACATGTGCTTGGTAATTTAGAAGCCAGACCTGTTGATAAATTTAAATCCTGGGCATTTACCAAGGCCAAAGATTTGGAATCAATTAGTTATCACATTGATGTAAAATCAATAAATGACTTTTATAAACCTAATGAACAAATTAATGTACACGGTGGACGCTCAAACACTTTAAAAATTCTATCCAAACTTGATAACTTTAAAACTTATTCTAAATCTCGTGATACACTAACCTATAAAACCACATTTTTAGGGGCATCGCTACACTTCACAACATGTTCAATTCGTGAAGTATATCATAAAATGGTTGATGTACTTGGTAAAAGCTCAGGGTTAATAAGGGAGTTGGTTTTCCGAGATTTTTATATCAACATTATTCACAATTTTCCTCGAGTATTACAGGGACAGATCAAGGGTAAAAACAAATCTTATAAAGAAGAATATGATAACATTACTTGGTCTTACAATAAAAAACTATTTGAAGCCTGGTGTACTGGTAACACGGGGTTTCCTGTTATTGATGCTGCTCAACGTCAAATGAATACAACTGGTTACATGCATAATCGTTGCAGAATGATTACCAGTTCATTTTTAACAAAAGACTTACATATTGATTGGTTGTGGGGAGAACAATATTTTGCAACCAAGTTAGTAGATTACGACCCAATTAACAATTCACAAGGGTGGCAATGGTCAACTGGTAATGGGACTGATGCACAACCATGGTTTAGGATTTTTAATCCTTGGACACAACAAGAAACTCACGATGCAAATGCAGAATATATAAAATTATGGGTACCTGAATTGGCTAATGTTAAACCTGGAGATATTCACAAATGGTTTAAACCAGAAGTTAGAGCAAAATATCCAGGAATTTCATACCCAGCACCAGTTGTTTCACATGATGAAGAAAGAAAAGATACAATTGTTCGATACAAAGCAGGATTAAAGTAATTATTTTTAATAATTAAAAAATTGAATTTTTAAGTGTTATTATTATAAATTAATTAAATTAATGGATTCTAAATTGGAATATATTAATAAAATTTTATATACTGAAAATAAATCAATTGAAACTACACCAGAATATTTATCATTTGTTGAAGAATTTAAAAACTCAAGTATTGACGACAAATTTAATAAATTCGCTGATGTTGTGCTAACAAACAGTTATCATAAATCAATCGTCAACAATTGTAAAATTATTTTGCTTTGTAAAGCTAACTCAGGAATTACTGGTGCGACAAATGAAAAAAACATTAATTATATTTATTTTTTATTAAATAAAAATCTTTAATATTATATAAAATGGATTTACGAAAATTAGTTTACAAAAAACCCGCACATACTACTGATGCTGATAAGTTTGTAGAATCAAAAAATTATAAAAGCCCTGAATATTTATTAAAAACCGAAGATATTTATTTTAAACATAATGATAAAAAATTAAAATCACTTGTTAATTTTTTTTGTGGAACAAGAAACTCAATTGAATATAAAAACAGATTTGCTAATTCTTATGTAAAAAATTTTTTATATGGAATTAAAAAACCAGTATGGCAAGCATTTTTCAATAAATCACAACAAGAACAAATTAATGAATTAAATCTATTAATTACACAATTTAATAATTCTGTTAATAACACACTTTCTACATATATAAATATTATAAGCGATGCTGAAAAATATACTGTTGAGCTCGGAAAAGTTGTACAACCTGAAAAAACATATACGGAATTTATTAATTTTTTATTTACAGAACCATTACAAATGCTAACATTATTTGTATTATTAGAAAATGATAACGAACATATTGCACCATTAAAAATATTAAAATATGAGCTTGAAATTAGAGTTATTATAGAAAATGTTTATAACACTAATTTTGATGCTGTAAAAAATATTATAACTGAGTTATTTGAAATACCAGCTGACTTTGATTTAACAACAATAACAAAAGATAATTCAGGCGAATATTGTGGGGGATTATCAATGTTTGAAAAATATGGCGGTAACATAACATTTTTTAATGGTAGATTAGAAGATTTATTTAGATTCAGTAGAAGTTTTGCTGGTAGTAAATTAGATTATTTTTTTAAATCAATATTGGATTCATATTTTAAAAATGGTTCAGAAGTTCCGCGTGCCAATAGAGAATTTATTGATGGATTAAATGCTGGTCTTAATGTAACTTATAATTATTCTAATACTTCAGATTATTATTTGACATTTTCTGATATTGATAGCTCTATGAATAATTTAAGATTAGCAGATCTAATTTATTTTTCTTATTTTTTTAATACTAAAAATGTTGGAACAAATATAAAAGAAAAAATAATGGGGTCTATGCTTTATGGGTTTTGTCATGAAATAGGTCATGAAGTTGATAGTTGCTTTAATGGTTTACATGGATATAGAAGATTGGGTGTACTTAATGGCATAGTTCCTGGTAATACAGATATTGATAATATTAACTCATGGATTACTGGAAATGAAGTTGAAGCAGTTGCTGATATATTTAGTTATAAAATGGTTGCTTTACTGTTAGAGCAAATATCAAGCAGTGAAAATATTAAAAAAGATGTTGTAAGGTATATGTTATTTATGACATGTGGAGATAGAACAACTTTTGGTCATGCTGATACTATGATGAGAGTTAATTACATTAGATATTTTCCAGAGTTTGATAAATACTTACCACAGGATAATTCTTATTATGTAAAATATCTAAAATATAAAAATAAATATTTGGCTCTAAAAAACCAAATAAAATAAAAGTTGATTAAATTAATATTTAGTTTATTACTAATTTGTATTAATTTTAATCTTGTCAGATTCATATGAAATTGATATTAGTGAATTGGATTCACTAATTGAAACAAAAAAAATCCCACTACCACACAAATATAATTACGGTTGTGAAATATTATCTGGGATTTTTATTTTGAGTTTTTTAGTGGTGTTAGTTGTTGTACTAGTTACATTAAAAAAATATTCATAAAACAAATTTAATATTGCAACTCCAATCCATTTAACTCAATTGTTTTTTTACTAAAATTCATTATAGTATTTGTCGCTTTCATAAAATCAGTTCCAATTAAAATATCAACTTGATTTGGTTCACCCTCTGTTTTCGCATCTGCTAGCACAGATAATTTAATAGGCACACTTGTATAATTATCGGATTCTGGATTGGACTTTAATTCCAACTGAATACACCAAATCATTCCGTAAGTTTTGGTAACCCCGTTGATACCATTGCAATATGTTCGTGATTTTTTAT
>JACCEC010047072.1_pt1 | contig 17102 bp, 16 predicted proteins | sample 7450121 | NCBI WGS metagenome assembly JACCEC01 (sample SAMN15323455, study PRJNA562643) | freshwater metagenome | isolation source: river surface water | place: USA:Blue River Watershed | collected 2017-08-18 | reverse complement strand
GTTAGTTACCTTAGTTTGGTTGTACCTCGAAATCTTGCGTTTGTTGGCAAAATTAAGTTCAAGAGATTAATTCTTAATATGAAAGTGACTGAATAACAATACAATGCGCCGTATTTTGAGAACGCCTTGCCAAAAAGATGGGGCTTCAAAATAGGGCGCATTGCTATTTTATGCGTCATTTTTCTATAAACCATCAAAAAATATGATACAAAATACCGTTGCAAAAAGTGGGTCTATGCTCGTAGCAGAGCCTTTTCTGCGCGATAGTTATTTTAGGCGGTCGGTGGTGTTGCTTACGCATCATGCCGATACGATGGGGAGTTTTGGTTTTATCATCAATCGCCCTTTCGATGATATGTTTGCCGCGAACTATTTACCGATTGCAAGCGATTTTAAGGCGTTGCTTTATTATGGTGGACCTGTTTACACCGACCGCTTATATTTTCTACACGCGGTAGGTGACTTAGTGCCTAAAAGTCAAGAAGTATTGCAAGGGGTTTGGCTGGGAGGCGATTTTGAAACTGTTAAATTTTTAATCAATCAAAAATTAATACGACCCGACCAAATTCGTTTTTATGTAGGTTGTTCGAGTTGGAGTGAGTTTCAGTTGAGCGGTGAAATTAAAGACGGGACTTGGATAGGGGCAGACGGAGACGCAAATTATGTGTTTAGTCAACAACCTGAATACCTTTGGCGCGATGTCTTGGTGCATAAAGGAAATGCTTATACCGTTATTGGCAATATGCCCGATAGAAATTATTTTAATTGATTTTATGATATAAAAATAAATGAACAAACAAACTTTCCTACTTTTTATCTTCTTTTGTGGAGCGATACTGAGGGGGGAGGCATGGGCGCAAACTGCACAACCTTACGACATTATTATCAATGAAATTATGCCCGACCCTACACCCTCCGTTGGTTTACCAAATGCCGAATATATCGAATTATTCAACCGTTCTACACAAGATATTGATTTACAAGGTTTTAAAATTGTTAATGGTTCAGTATCCACCGAGTTAGGGCGTTTCATATTGCGGAGTGGACGATATGTAACTATCTACACACGCCGCAGCAGTATTGATTTTGGCATTTATGGCGATACTTTGCCCGTAGCCCGACTTGGTACATTATCAAACCCAAATGATACTTTTTATCTTTTTTCGCGCGATAGCACCATTATAGACGCAACTGCTTACGACCTCTCTTTTTATCAAAATTCGCGCAAGGCAGAAGGTGGGTGGTCGTTAGAGCGTGTTTTTACCAATCACCCTTGTCGCCCTTTTGCAGATAATTGGTTGGCTTCCAATGACTTACGAGGAGGTACGCCGAGTCAACCTAACTCAGTGCAACGCGATGATATTGACCGAACCCCTCCCACCTTACTCTATGCTTTCTTAACGGGAGACCGCACTATACAACTTCGTTTTGATAAAAGTTTGTTCCGAAATATTAATCTTTCACAATTTGAAATCGCGGAAAGTTTGCCTAATGCCCCTAAAATTAACATTCGGACTTTGCGCATTTTGCCCCCTTTTTTTACAACGATTGAACTCAATTTGACCCAAAATTTGCAACTACAAAAAAAATATCAAATAATAATCTCTGACAATATAATGGATTGTTTAGGCAATCCTATGGGTAAAAAAGATAGTCTTTTTGTTCAGTTGCCTGAAAAAGTATTGCCTAATGATTTGATAATCAATGAAATACTTTTTGATGCAGAGGTGGGCGGTAGCCGTTATGTAGAGCTATTCAATCGCTCTAATAAAGCCGTTAATTTAGCTACTTTACGCATTGCCGACCTTTCGAGCGGCGATTTACACGCAATTAGAACACCTTTTTTACTTATGCCTAAAAATTATGTAGTATTAGCAGAAAATACTTTATATATTCAAAAAAAATATAATTGCTTAGATTGCCCTAAAAAACTTTTTAAAAACAATCTACCTACATGGGACGCTAATAGCGGAAATGTAACACTGCTCACTTTCGAGGGTAATCGCGCAGTAGTGATTGACTCTTTTGATTATAATAAAAATTTTCATAACCCTTTTTTAGCTGATATTGAAGGTGTTGCATTAGAACGCATTGGCATTGATGCGCCTACTCAAACGCCTGATAATTGGCATTCTGCGGCGGCGGCTGTCAATTACGGTACGCCTACTCGACCTAATTCGGTGGCAAGAGCGGCAACCCTTCCCCCCTCAGTAAGTAGCCGTTTTGAGCATAATTTTAGGTTTGAGCAAACGACTTTCTCTCCTGATGATGATGGTTTTGAAGATGTTTTATTGCTTCATTATCAATTAGATACAGATGGCTGGCTGGCAACTATTCGGATTTTTGATGCAGCAGGACGACTTATAAAAAATTTTACACAAAACGAAATTTTGGCAAATCGCGGTTTTTGGAAGTGGAGTGGTGATACAGACGAAGGCGAGCGAGCAGCAGTAGGCATTTATATTTGGCACATTGAACTGCAACATACAAGCGCGGGCATGGTACGCGAGCGCGAAATAATCCGCAAAAATTGTGTTTTAGCAACAAAATTTTAAAAATATGCTACCTATTTTTGCCATCATTTCACTAAATTCATACTATTACGCATCGGATAAGTTTAAAATATCCGATGCGTTTTGCTAATCTTTTAGTAACTTAGCTACTTTAAAAGTAAGTATCAAAATTTGGTAGTGGGTCAAATGAGTTGATAGTTTATATTAAAAAAATTTTTAAAATTTTGTTAACATTGATTTTCAATGAGTTACGAAAATTCTAAAAAGAGTAATCAACTATTTCGACCCACTACCCAAAATTTCGCAATCAAATAAAAAAACTCCAATGAAAAAAATTTGCTTTTTCTTATTCCTTTGTTTTGTAAATAGTTTGTTTGCTCAAACTGTAATCCCGCAACCTGTCGAAATGTTGCCTAAAAGTGGTGTTTTTAGATTAAAATCGAATACCTCAATCAGCTACAATCAAACAGATATATTGCCAATCGTAAATATGTTTCTTCAAAAAATTAAAAAGTCAACAGGCTACGAACTGCCCCAAAAAACAAAAGGAACAATTCAATTTCAACTGTTAACAAACCCTAATCCCACACTTGGCAGCGAAGGTTATACCCTCGAAGTCACCCCTAAGTATATCCGCCTTAGTGCTAATCAAATGGCAGGTTTGTTTTATGGGTTACAAACGCTTTATCAACTTTTTCCGAAAGAAATTGAAAGTCAAACCCCTACAAAAACCGATTGGCAAATACCTTGCGTTGCTATAACAGACTATCCACGTTTTGCGTGGCGTGGTTTTATGCTTGATGTAAGCCGTCATTTTTTCGCAAAGGCAGCCGTAAAACGCTTCATTGACGACATGGTGCGTTATAAATATAATGTGTTTCATTGGCATCTGACGGACGACCAAGGCTGGCGCATTGAAATAAAATCTTATCCGAAATTAACGCAAGTCGGGGCGTGTCGGGTGCCGCGTTACGGTGGTAAATTCGGCACGCACGAGCGAGCAAAAGATGGCGAACCTGCTACCGATTGCGGCTATTATACGCAAGAGGATATTCGGGAAATTGTGGCTTATGCCAAAGAACGTTTTGTAAATGTATTGCCCGAAATAGATGTACCGGGGCATAGCATGGCTGCTATTGCTGCTTATCCCGAACTTTGCTGCTCTAAAAATGCAAATATAAAAGTAAGCCCTGGACACAAATTTTCTGAATGGTTTGGAAATGGCAAGTTTAAAATGTTGGAAGACAATGCTTTAAATCCTGCCGATGAAAATGTATATGTTTTTTTAGATAAAGTCTTTGGCGAAGTGGCTACGCTTTTTCCATATCCATATATTCATACGGGGGGCGATGAGTGTTATCATGGTTTTTGGGAAGAAAATGAGGCTTGTAAAAATTTGATGAAACAAGAAAACCTAAAAAATACGCACGAGTTACAAAGTTTTTTTGTAAAAAAAGTGGAAAAAATTGTACAATCAAAAGGGAAAAAACTCATTGGTTGGGACGAAATTTTAGATGGCGGTTTAGCCCCTAATGCCGCAGTAATGAGTTGGCAGGGTACTGAGGGGGGTATCGCCGCCGCAAAAGCAGGGCATTATGCCGTAATGACCCCCAATGATTTTGTTTACACAGACCTCATACAGGGCGACCCACTCGCCGAACCCGATGCTACTGCCTACAAAACTGTGCGCCTCGAAAAATCATATAGCTACGAACCTATGCCCGATGGCGTTGACCCAAAATATATTTTGGGTGGGCAGGTCAACCTTTGGACCGAAAAAGTGCCAACTTTACGCCATGCGCAATACATGACCTTTCCGCGTGCGTGGGCTTTAGCCGATGTTTTTTGGTCGCCTAAATCCACTAAAAATTGGGATAATTTTGTCAAACGCATGGAACGACATTTTGATTATGCTGATATGGCACAAATTAACTATGCAAAAAGTGCTTATGATGCGATAGTTATACCAAGATTAAAAGACGGTCAGTTAGAAGTAGAAATTAAAACGGAAATAAACGGATTAACTATTTTTTATACGCTTGATGAGACAACGCCTGATAAATTTACCCCTCAGTATCAACAACCTATTTTGATTCCCGAGGGCGTTCATGTCACTTTGCGCGTGGTGACGTATCAAAATGGCAAACAAATAGGGAAAATTATTAACTTTCCAAGAGAAGTTTTATTAAAAAGAATAAAAAAGTAATTTAATATATAAAAACTCAACGTGTCGGATACCTTCAAGATATTCGACACGTTGACTTTTATTTTTTTTTATTATTTAAAAATCACCTAATGTTTCTGCTAATTGTGTCATGGCACTTGCCGTTTGTGCAGCGTTAGGGGCTACACCATGCCATTTATGACTGCCCATCATAAAATCTACGCCTGCGCCCATTTGCGTGCGCATCAAAATAACAACGGGTTTTCCATTACCTAAACGCGATTTTGCCGTTTCGAGTGCCGCTACTATTTGCGCCATGTTGTTGCCGTCTTCCACGAGCATTACGTCCCAACCGAAAGTGCGCCATTTGCCTTCCAAATCGCCAAGCGAAAGCACGTGGTCATTTGAGCCGTCAATTTGTTGCCCGTTCCAATCTACGGTTAAAACCAAATTATCTAATTTGTTATGTGGTGCAAACATGGCAGCTTCCCAGATTTGTCCTTCTTGCAATTCGCCGTCACCAGCCAACACCCAAATCGTGTTATCTTCGCCGTCCATTTTTTTTGCCAATGCTGCCCCAATCGCTACCGAAAGCCCTTGCCCTAACGAACCCGAAGCAATGCGCACCCCTTCTAAACCCTCGTGCGTGGCAGGGTGTCCTTGCAAACGCGAGTTCAGTTGACGAAAAGTTTTCATTTCTTCGGTAGAAAAATAACCCGCACGACTTAACACCGAATAAAAAACAGGGGAAATATGACCATTTGAGAGAAAAAACATATCTTCTCCGCGCCCTTCCATCGAAAATGGCTGCGGCGTATGACGCATGACCCTAAAATAGAGGGCTGTTAAAAAATCAGCACAACCTAACGACCCGCCAGGGTGTCCGCTATTCGCATTGTGAACCATGCGCACAATGTCGCGGCGTACTTGTGAAGCGATTTTTTCAAGTTCTTGTATTGTTGCCATGTCTATTTTATCAATATAAAAAAAATATTTGTTTAAAGTTGATGTTTATTTTACAATATAAATTGAAATAAGATTTTTTATAATTATTTTCTCCCTAAAAATTAAGCGCAAAGTTAAAGACCCCCCCTCAGTAATCGCGTATTTTAAAGCCTATTTTTATTATTTTTTTCGTCTGAAATATTCATGGTAACTACTTGTCATAACACAAACGCTCTTATGAAAGGACATAATAACTTGATTTTCAAGGCTTTAAAGTCCACTCCTTTGCGGAAATACATATAAAATATTAAAGAACTAATATATAAATCCTTGATAATTTTGTTCCGATGCGCTGCATCGGTTAGTAAGTGGGGCTTGTTTTGTCCCCCGATTTCAATCGGGGGTTACAGATATGTAGTGCCTACGGCACAGCCTACTTAACTAAGTTATTGATTATCAACGCTAAATGAACCGTAGGTTCAATATATCTGTAACCCCCGATTTCAATCGGGGGACTAAATACCCCCCTCAGTACCCGATGCAGCGCATCGGAACATGTACGCAATTTATTGAAATTATTTTTTCATATATATATTTTAACTTTTTACGCATATTACTCCTTTGCGAAAAATTTAGATGGAGCTACCTAATAAAAAAATTAGAATAAAAAAAGAATTAGTACTTTTGGCACGTTCTATGGCAATGCGAAAATCAACAAACCTTTTTCAAGGACATTGTTTTATATAAAAAAAAATTAAATATTAAACTAATCAAAAAACAAAACTTATGTTAAAAAAAATCATATTTTTATTATTTTTAATAAATTTTACCATTTCAGTTTCGGCGCAAGAAACCTGTAAAAATTGTGATAAAGTGTTATTGACTGAAAATGACTTAATTGACTCCGAAACTTGGTCTATTATGCGCAATGAAATTTATGCAAAGCATGGACTTATTTTTAATAATAAAAATTTGACGGAATATTTTAAAAGCGCGAATTGGGGGTACAAGCCTACTAAAAAAGACGTGAGTAAAGAACTTAACGCTATCGAAAAACAAAACATTGCTTTTTTGCAGCGTTGCGAAAAAAATGGTCTTTCAGGTTTTGAGGCATTTTTGACCGAATTTCGGGCGGCAGTTTTGGCAAATAATCGCACTAAAATTTTACAAATGGCTGATAATGAAGTACTTATCGTTAATCCGAAAAACGGACGCGATGATTACGCCGATACTTTTACCCCCTCAGTAAAAACGATGTTTGAAAAAAAACTTTGGAAAAAGTCAGTTATTGAAAAAAATATTGAGTTAGACGGGTTTAAAAGTTGTGGCAGACAATTTTATTTTACCAAAAAACGAGTAAACGGCACTGTTAAATGGCTTTTAGTGAGTGTGATAGCACCCGGATAAATTTTTCAAAAATATAAAAAAAATGTCCATTGTAGGGAAAAAAAGGATTAAACAAAGCATTTTCGTCAATATTGCTTTGGCTGTGGTCAAATTGGGCGCAGGTGTTTTGGGCAACTCTTACGCCTTAGTTGCGGACGCTATTGAGTCGGCTTCTGATGCGATTACTTCCGTAATTGTTTTGTTGGGGTTGCACATTGCGAGTAAAGAAGCAGACGAAAATCACCCTTACGGTCATGGAAAAGCCGAGCCAATCGCGTCTATCATCGTCACAATTTTTTTAATAAGTTCTGCCATTTGGATAGCGTTTAGTGCTGTTGAGCAAATCCAAACGCCTCACGAAACGCCTGCACCTTATACGCTTATTGTGTTGATTATCACCGTTTTAGTCAAACTTTGGTGGGCAAATCGCGTAATGACGACAGGCAATAATATTGGGAGTAATGCGCTTAAAGCCGATGCTTGGCATCATTTAAGCGATGCTTTTACTTCGGCTGCTGCTTTCATTGGCATTTCGATTGCGCTTTTCGGCGGCAGAGGCTACGAAACGGCGGACGATTGGGCAGCGTTGTTGAGTGCTTTTATCATCGGGGCAGGGGCAATTAGCGTTTTTCGTCCTGCCCTTTCCGAAATCATGGACGGCGCAGTAGCAGACGAAATTATTGACGATTTGCGCCAAATCGCGCTTAAAGTGGACGGTGTGTTAGGGACAGAAAAATGTTTTGTGCGCAAAATGGGACTCTCTTTTTATGTTGATTTTCATGTATGCGTTGATGGCAATTTGACAGTTTCGGAAGGTCATGCGATAGCGCACCGCGTCAAAGACCGCATTTTACACGAGTTGCCACAAGTGAAAGATGTTTTAATTCATATAGAACCTTTTGATTATTAACAAGTTATTGCTTGGGTTGGTATTATTTTTTCTAAAAAAAAAAGTAAAACAACTGTAACTTTGCGCCGCCAATCAACAAATTTGAAATTTTATTGTTTATGTAACATCAATTTTACGCCTACAATTATTAAAAATATGTAAAAAAAAGCATTTGCACATAAAATAAGGCGTGAAAATTGTGGCAAAATATTATCTCTTTCAACTACTCTTTTATCAAAGTCCGAGATTTAAAAATATTTTTCTATAAAAAAAATTAACCGTTAAACTTCTGAAAAATGAAAAAAGCAATTCAATTAGTTTCAATAGCTGCTTGTTTGGTATTTTCTATGGCTGCTTGCCAAAGCAACGAAAATAAAGCACCACAAAATACCGCTACTGAAACGACTCCGACAGTTGTAACACCTACAACTGCGCCCGCTACCGCACCACAAACCGTTACGGCTACACCTACAACCGTATCAACGACCACTCCGCCGCCACCAACTACAAAAGCTACGGTAGAACCTGCCAAAGTGACACCTACGCCTGCTGCGAAAGACATGACCTCAAAAGGCGCAACCGTAGAAACCCCTTCGGCTTCTCCTGCTAAAACAGCCGTTGTAAAATGGGAAGAAACAGTGCATAACTGGGGAAGCATCAAACAAGGTGAAAAAATGACTCATGTATTTAAGTTCAAAAATACGGGTTCCGAGCCGCTCATTATTTTATCTGCCGAGGGGTCTTGTGGTTGCACAGTACCTGAAAAACCTACTGCCCCAATTGCGCAAGGTAAAACAGGTGAAATAAAAGTAGTATTTGACTCCAACGGAAAAGAAGGTCCACAAGTCAAAACTGTCAAAATTACGGCTAACACCGAGCCTAATATTTTCGTATTGACTATCAAAGGCGATGTGAAAAAAGATTAAACGATAAAGACTTGCTTTTGAAGGAAAACACCCCCCTCAGTATAAAAGCGTTTTACCAAATTTTTTTTGGTAAAACGCTTTTATATTTTCAAACAAAGCATTTAAGTAGTTTAGATAAATTCTAAATAAAATCAAAAAAACGGAAAAAAAGAACAATGTTTGGCAGTTTCATATTTTGTATATAGTTTTGTCTATATGTTCTTAAAATGTCAAAATTTTGCTTACTTTTGTGCGATTTTTTGCTTTTTCGTGATTTTTTTTATCAAAACACCAAAAAATTTATAAAAAATCAACGACAAGTTTTAAACGAGTTTTTTCTAATTTAAAAAAAATCAATTTCTTATGGGTTGGTTTGGTAAGTACCTTACTTCGAGTATCGGGCGCAAACTCATTATGAGCCTGACGGGGTTGTTTCTAATCCTCTTTTTGGTCGTCCATTTGATTGGCAACTTGCAGTTGCTCAAAGGCGACAACGGCGAGGCGTTCAACAAATACACGTATTTTATGACGCATAATCCGCTCATCAAAACCGTTTCTTACGGCTTGTATTTCTTCATTTTGCTGCATACTATTCAAGGCATTATGCTTTGGTTGGCAAATCGCGCAGCAAAAGGCGAGACTTACGCCGTCAAACCACAAGGACAAACGGGGGTAACTTGGGCATCAAAAAACATGGCTCTTTTAGGGTCTTTGATTTTTGTGTTCCTCGTTATTCACATGGGCGACTTTTGGGCTAAAATGAAATTGGGTATGCTTGGCACTAAAACGTATGCAGGTTTTGCAGACGGCGAACCTATTAAAGACCTTTATGCACGTGTGGCAGAGGCGTATAGCAACCCAATTTACGTAGTCATTTACGTGATTTCGATGGTTGTTTTATACTTCCACTTGGCGCATGGTTTCCAATCAGCATTCCAAACGCTCGGTATCAATCACCGCAAATATACCCCTTTCATCAAAGGTTTGGGACAAACTTATGCGGCATTGGTGGCACTTGGTTTCGCCTTGATTCCAATTATTTTCTTTCTTACAAAATAATTACATTTTATAAGTAATTGATTTACAAATAAAATCAATTTATAAAAAAATTTCAAAAGAAAAAAACCATCAAATATACCCCCCTCAGTAAGTGGTTATTTTTCGTCATTTTTTTGTAAAAACAATTTTTTGTTGTTTAGATATAAAACTTTTTTTCTACAAAAAATTGTTATCGAAATTTCAAAAAGAATTTCCAAAAAAAGAATTTCGACATGACAAAAGTTCTCGATTCAAAAATTCCAGAAGGACCAATATCCGAAAAATGGAAAAAATATAAAGCGACCATGCCTATCGTTTCTCCTGCCAACAAAATGCGCATTGACGTAATTGTGGTGGGAACAGGTTTGGCAGGTGCTTCGGCGGCAGCTTCATTAGGCGAATTAGGCTACAACGTGAAAGTATTTACTTTTCACGACTCGCCAAGACGTGCGCACTCTATCGCGGCGCAAGGCGGTATCAACGCTGCCAAAAACTACCGTAATGACGGTGACTCTACCTTCCGTTTGTTTTACGACACCGTAAAAGGGGGCGATTATCGCGCTCGTGAAGCAAATGTCTATCGTTTGGCAGAGGTTTCTGCCGACATCATTGACCAATGCGTAGCGCAAGGCGTTCCGTTTGCACGTGAATATGGTGGATTGCTCGAAAACCGTTCTTTTGGTGGGGTGCAAGTGTCGCGTACTTTCTTTGCGCGTGGTCAGACGGGTCAACAGTTGCTTATCGGTGCTTACCAAGCTCTCAGCCGTCAGGTGCAGTTGGGCAGTTGCAAACTTTACAATCGCCATGAAATGCTTGATTTGGTGGTGGTTGACGGCAAAGCGCGAGGTATCATCACCCGTAATTTGGTGAATGGCAAAATTGAACGCCACGCTGCTCATGCCGTTGTGTTGGCTACGGGTGGTTACGGCAACGTTTTTTACCTTTCTACCAATGCGATGATGTGTAATGTGACGGCAGGTTGGCGTTCACATCGCAAGGGCGCATTTTTTGGCAATCCTTGTTTTACGCAAATTCACCCAACTTGTATTCCTGTTTCGGGCGAATACCAATCAAAATTAACTTTGATGTCGGAGTCTTTGCGCAATGACGGACGTGTATGGGTTCCTAAGAAAAAAGAGGATTGCAAAAAACACCCTAACGACATTGCAGAAGCCGACCGCGATTATTACCTCGAAAGAATTTATCCTGCTTTCGGCAACTTGGTGCCGCGTGACGTAGCTTCTCGCGCTGCTAAATACGTTTGTGACGAAGGGCGTGGCGTAGGTGAGTCGGGTTTGGCGGTGTATTTGGATTTCAAAGCTGCGATTGAACGCTTCGGAAAAGATAAAATCAGCGAGCGTTACGGCAACTTGTTTGAGATGTACGAAAAAATCACGGGTGAAAACCCTTACGAAATGCCGATGCGCATTTACCCTGCGGTTCACTACACGATGGGCGGCATTTGGGTAGATTACAATTTGGAAACAACTATTCCAAATTTATTCGCAACAGGTGAATGTAATTTCAGCGACCACGGTGCAAACCGTTTGGGTGCTTCGGCGTTGATGCAAGGTTTGGCAGACGGTTATTTCGTATTGCCTTACACGATTGGCGTGACCCTCTCAAAAGATATTCGTACAGGCAAAGTTTCGACTGATAGCCCCGAATTTGCGAAAGCAGAAAAAGACGTGAAAGACCGCATCACTCAATTGTTGAGCGTGAAAGGTAGTCAATCCGTTGAGAGTTTCCACCGCCGTTTGGGTAAAATCATGTGGGAATATTGTGGTATGGCTCGCAACGAACCGGGTTTGAAAAAAGCTATCGGTATGATTCGGGAGTTGCGCAACGAATATTATAAAGATGTATTTGTCCCTGGCACCAATGAAGAATATAACCCCGAATTGGAAAAAGCCCTTCGCGTGGCGGATTTCATTGAGTTGGGTGAGTTGATGTGTCTTGATGCGTTGAATCGCAACGAGTCTTGTGGTGGTCACTTCCGCGATGAATACCAAGAAGACGGTGGCGAAGCAAAACGCGATGACATCAATTATGCTTACGTAGCGGCGTGGGAGTTTTCTGGCAATCCGTCCACTCCGAATTTGCATAAAGAGGAGTTGAAATTTGAAAATGTCAAATTGGTAACTCGTTCATATAAATAATTTTTTTATTTTTTTTATGAAATTTTGAAAATTAAATTTTTATAAATTTCTTAAAAAAATACCCCCCTCAGTATCCCTATTTTTTTGATTAAAATTTTTATCAAAAGAAGAAAAAATGGCGAATTATGAAACATTAGGTCAAGTATTAGAAACGTTTGATTTGACATTAGAAGAAATTGAACTTTTCCCAAATCTGACTTTGCAAAAAATGCCACAAACACTTAAAGAACATTTGTTATTTGTGGTAAAACATACGCCTTACAATGTTTCAGAAGCGGCGATTTGTGAAAGTATTATCTTTCCATTTTTGATAGAAATTTATAAAAATTTTGATGATGCGTTAATTTTGTGGTCTCATCTCGCGCTTTCGTACAATGACGACCTTTTCGGAACGCCCGATTATTTGCTGACCAAAAAAACCAAACATGGTAAAATGGTGATGAGTTCGCCACTTTTAGCGGTGGTGGAAGCAAAAAAAGACGATTTTTCATTAGGTTGGGGGCAGTGCGCGGCTGAAATGTTGGCGATGCAAAAGTTAAATAAAAATGCAAATATTCCGATTTACGGCATCGTGTCAAACGGTATGAATTGGGAATTTGGCGTTTTACATCATCAAACTTTCCATAAAAATATAGGTTCGGAGGGTTTCTCAATGACAAATTTAGATAGATTGTATAGTTTTATTTATCATGTTGTTGAGGTTTGCGCCCAAAATGCGCAGCAGTTTTAAAGAAAATTAAAGGCTCATTTAAGATTTAAAAAATTGATTTTCAATATTTTAAAAATAACTTTAAGTGAGCTACTTAAATCCGTCATTGGATTTTTTTTGAAAAAATTGACTTTATTGACAATTTAAATTTTTTGAATATGAAACTTACGCTCAGAGTTTGGCGGCAAGGTGGCAAATATAAAGGTGAGTTGGTGACGTATCAACTCAATGACGTGAATGAACACATGTCATTTTTAGAAATGTTGGACGTATTGAATGAAGATTTGGTAGCGAAAAAAGAGCAACCTATCGCATTTGAACACGACTGCCGTGAGGGTATTTGTGGCACTTGTAGCCTTGTTATCAATGGTCGTCCACATGGCCCGATGAAAGGAACGACTACTTGTCAAGTCCACATGAGGCATTATAGCGATGGCGATACGATTACGATTGAGCCGTTTCGTGCAAAGGCGTTTCCTGTGATTCGTGATTTGGTGGTTGACCGTTCTTCGTTTGACCGCATCATTCAGTCGGGTGGTTATGTGTCGGTCAATACGGGTCAGGCGCAAGACGGCAACGCGATTCCGATTGAAAAAGAGGTGTCTGCTCGTGCTTTCGATGCGGCGGCTTGTATCGGTTGCGGTGCGTGTGTGGCGGCTTGTCCGAATGGTTCGGCGATGCTTTTCACTTCGGCGAAAGTTTCGCACATGGCATTATTGCCGCAAGGTCATGCGGAGGCAAAACGCCGCGTGTTGGCAATGGTGAAACAAATGGACGCAGAAGGTTTTGGTTTCTGCTCTAACATTGCGGCTTGCGAGGCGGAATGTCCGAAAGAAATCAGCATTGACAACATTGCACGCATGAACCGCGAATATAATGCGGCTTCTTTGGCTTCGGAGGTTTTCCTTGATGCCAAAATTGCTGAATAATTTTGAGATTGCGCTCTTTTAGCGAAGATTGATAAAAATTATAAAACACAAAACTGCTCATTAACTTGATGTTAATGGGCAGTTTTTGTATTTATTTATATGCCGATTTTTAATTTTTTTTTATACTTTTAAATAATTAGATTATTTTTGTATGAATATTTTTCTATAAAAAGTTAATAAATTTGTTATGATAATATTAGTCATTATTTCATTATTAGTTTATTCAGATGAGGAGACTGTTTGGGCGAGTAAAAAACGATTTTTTAGCGTTAGTATAAAAATTAGTTTTGTATTTTTATTGTCAAGTCTCCTTTGTAATAATGATAACAAAACATTTTCATTGAAAGTAGCACAAAAAAAAGAAAACATGATATTAAGTAATGATGCTATATTGGAAACAAGAAGTCAAGGTAAAAGCCGTATTAATTATATTGTATTAAAGTTTCAAAATACTGACACTATTTTTAGGTTAGATAGTGCGCACTATGATTATGCCTTCACAAATGCTATTTTTAGAGAGCTACAAAAAGGAGATACTATTGCGATTTATCATTATGCGACATTTATTTGGTCATTGGAAAAAAATGGTAAAGAATATTGCAACTTAGAAAAATTAAATAAAGTTATCATAAGAGATAACTTACATAGGAAAGAAAACAATAGTTGGCGATTCACTTTCTCTATACTGATGATTGTATTAAACTTTATTTTATTGTTTTATGACGAAGAACCTCGTTTTAATTATAAAGCAATTTATTGGGTTCTCATTTTAACATTGTGGATATACTTGGCTTTTGCAGTTGGTTGTGAAAGTGATAAAGCGTTTTTTCGGAATTTTTATCAATATACCCCCCCTCAGTAAGTCTATAAAATTTCAATAATTATCAACTAAAATAAAAATGGAAATTATAAAATATTGGTTTTCAAAGTTTTGGTATGAAGAATATGGTTTCAAACCTTTTTCCTTAGAGCATGGTTTTTGGGTAGCATTGACGTTTATCGTAGGTTGGTGGCTCATCATTTGGGGGCGCAAATTAGCGGTTTCGCAGCAGCGCATTATCGGAATGAGGATAGCGTGGGTCATTTTTGGGGCGGAGTCGTTTTGGTTGTTTCATAAAATCGCGGCTCATTCGTTTGATTTGCGCTATAATTTGCCGTTTGATTTGTGCAATGTTTGCGCACTTGCGATTCCGCTTGCGATGTCGGGACGTTATGAGCGATTCACCGAAATTATGTATTTTTGGGTGATGACAGGCACTTTACAAGGCATTTTAACGCCTGATATGCAAAGCGCATTTCCCTATATTGGGTATTTTAAATATTGGGCAGTTCACTCAGGGTTAGTAATTGCAGTGTTATATGCGGTTTTAGTGTATCGGATTTATCCCACTTTTCGCGGTATTTGGTGGGCATTTGGGGCAATACAGTTGTATGCGATTATTACATATTTATTGAATTTGTTATTCAAATCAAATTATGGTTATTTAATGCACAAGCCCGAAAATCCCTCCTTATTTGATTATTTTGGAGAACACTATATTATTACAACCCAATTTGTTTGTTTATTTTTATTTTTCTTATTTTGGTTGCCTTTTGCCAAAGCAAATAAAGCGTCCACACCACCTACTAAAAATTGAACCATTAAAACGGAGGAACGTTGTAATAAATAAAACATTATAGCGTATTTTTGCGCTCGCTTATGGGCGCGAAATGAGTAAACAAATTTTGATAAAAATAAAATATATTGAAATGAATAAAACAATTCAAACAACAATTGGATTTTTATTGCTTTTATTTGGTACATTATCCATTGTATTGAGTTTGGTGGGGGTCAAATTAACTTTTCTGACTTGGTTAGATATAAATCCGTTATTCGGTTTTGTCGCAAAATTGTTAATGATTATTGGAGGTATTGTGCTTGCGGTGCTTTCAAACACAAATTGGCGCGACATTGACGGTCCTGCTTAGTCGCTTACCTACCATTAAAAATGTGACGCATTGTTTAATTTTCTGTAAATTTAATCGTAACTTTGCGCTGCATTTTAACACATTGTTCCAACTTTACATTAGTTTTTATTTCCCTTTGCTCTTTTTAGTTCAATAATTTGTATATTGCAATATTGATTTTCATTGCAATATTCCTTTTATTTTTTAAAAATAGCATTGAAAATAGCTAATATAAAGTGCCGACTGAATTAAATATTAAAAAATACCTGAACATCATGCAGGGTACTGTAAAACTTTTTGCGGGGACAAGCACTAAATACCTCGCACAAAAAATTGCCGAAGAATACGACCAAAAACTCGGCAACCTGACTTTAGCCAAATTTTCGGACGGCGAAATGCAGCCCGTTTTTGAGGAAAGTATTAGGGGCGACTCGGTTTTCTTGATACAAGGCACATTTGCCCCTTCCGACAACCTAATGGAATTGTTGCTAATGATTGATGCCGCCAAGCGTGCAAGTGCGGGTTTCATTACAGCGGTCATTCCGTACTTCGGCTACGCACGTCAAGACCGCAAAGACAAGCCACGTGTGCCAATTTCTGCTAAACTCATCGCAAACATTTTGCAAGCCGCAGGCGTAAACCGAGTGATGACCATGGATTTACACGCCGACCAGCTACAAGGTTTTTTCGACATTCCTGTTGACCATCTACGCAGCGAACCTATTTTTGTAGATTATCTCCGAAATCTTGTAGAACAAAAAATTTTTAGTACTGATAAACTCCTTTTTGCTTCGCCTGATGTCGGGGGGGCGAAACGCGCACGCAATTTTGCTAAAATTTTTGAAGTTGATTTTGTCACTTGCTCAAAATATCGCAAGAAAGCGAATGAAATCGCCTCTATGCAGGTCATCGGCGATGTCGAAGGTTTTGATGTGGTGTTAGTAGATGACCTCATTGATACGGGTGGAACGCTTTGCAAAGCCGCCGAAATTATCATGGCAAACGGGGCGAATAGTGTGCGCGCTTTCTGTACCCACCCTGTTTTGTCAGGCAAAGCCTACGAAAACATCGAAAAATCGGTCTTAACAGAGTTAGTTGTTTGTGATACTATTTCGCTTAAACGCGAAAGCGAAAAAATAAATGTGCTTTCTACTGCAAAATTATTTTCTCGTGCTATTCGCAATACGCATGAATATCGCTCTATATCTGCACTATTTGACTAATGTATAAATAATTGATTTCAAGTTTAAAAATCTCTTTTCAAATGATTATCGCGTTTGAAAAGAGATTTTTAATTTTTCAAAAAATGATTGTATTTACAAGAAAAATATCATTAAGCGAGTAAAATAAAAATTGTATTTTTGCTATTGCATTTTATAGATAATTTCATACCCCCTCAGTAATAGCGTTGCAGATGAAAATAACAAGAGGAAAATATCCAACAACGACCCAAAGTTTTGAGGCAATCAGAACGGAGGGTGCGATATATATTGATAAGACACAATTTATATTACCATT
>JACCEC010072210.1_pt1 | contig 17106 bp, 13 predicted proteins | sample 7450121 | NCBI WGS metagenome assembly JACCEC01 (sample SAMN15323455, study PRJNA562643) | freshwater metagenome | isolation source: river surface water | place: USA:Blue River Watershed | collected 2017-08-18 | reverse complement strand
TGCACGCAGCCGATGAAACGGCTCTTCTTGATCAGCAGTTCGCTGTGGACGGGGGCGGCGAGGGACAGGGGCATGCAGGCGACCGATCGTGCGGGGCAGGAGGAACGACCCGCATGATAGCCGACGGCCCCGGCCTCAGCGCGCCTGCCTGACGCCGAGCAGGCTGAAGAACTTGTCGAGCGAACCGGCGTCCGCCGTCACCTCGGCCAGCATCTCCGGCAGGCTCATCTGCCCGAGCTGCGCGGCGCGCCGTATCAGGTAAGGCGTGGGACTGTGCGGCTCGATTTCGGCGAGATAGCGGGCGGCGGCGTCGAGCACCTGGTAAGCATGTTCGCGGCTGACGAAGCCGGACGCGGGGGCGGCGGACACGGGCGCTGCCACAGCAGCCGCGGGTTGCACGGGGGCCGGCGTGTCCGCTGGAGCGGGCGCAGCCGCAGCGGCAGGTGCAGCCGGCGCCTCGACCACCGGCGGCGGGATTTCCTGCAGCAGCGCCGCGCAGGCCATCGCAATCGCATCGACCATGGCCTGCAGCCGCGCCAGCGACGGCGATTCCTGCCCGAGCCGATCGTCCAGCCTGTCGACCAGCGCGCGCAGCGTTGCGGATGCGTCGGCCGCCTGTTGCGCGACCGCCTGCAGCCACGGGCCGTCGGCCGGCTTCACGCTCGCGCGTATTGCCTGCCGGCTCGGCGGCGGCGCGTCGGCCTTGGCATCGGCTTTCGCATCCGGCCGCGCGTCGTCGCGCGTCGATGCTCGCTCCCAGTCGAACATCTTCAGCGGCTCGGCGCGCAGCGGGCCGGCAGCCAGCAGCGACACGTTCAGCTTCAGCGTCAGCGGCAGGCTGGTATTGAGCCAGACGAAGGGCGCGACGCGGCGGTCGGCGTCGCCGTCCTCGATCGCCGGCCACGCGTGGTCCCAGTGCCGCTGCGCGAGTCCGGCCACCAGCGCCAGCGACGCGCGCAGGCCGTCCATCTGGTGCAGCCGCACCCAGGCGTCGCACAGCCAGGCGGCGATCTGGAAATCCTTGCTGTCGTCGCGCAGCAGTTTCACGCAGTCGCCCGCGACCTGTTTCCAGTTCGCCTTTACCAGCGGCCTTTCCCACTCGCCCAGCGGCAGGTTGGGATCGTCCTCCTCGCGTGACTTGGCCAGCTCCATGTAGACGCGCTCGTAGCGCAGCCAGCGGCCGCCGGGCGCGTCGCCGCCGACCGGCAGCAGCAATTCATCGACGATGGCGTCGAGTCCTGCATTGTTCATCATCGTTCCACCGCCGGGGCGCGTTCAGGGAAGAGGGCGGGCCACGGCAACGGCGCCGTCTTGCCCGGTTCGGAGAGTGTGACGGCGACGAACGCGCGCACCGGCACCACGCGCAGCGCACCGTCTTTGTCCGACTGCACCGGAATGTCCAGCTTCAGCGTCGCCGCGCGTCCTTCGACGACCATCGGGTCGCGCAGCTGCTGGACCATGTCGAGCAGCGCCCACGGGCCATCGAAGCTGAACACCGCGGTCTTGCGGCTGGCCGACAGGTACGGGCTGGCCGTGGTGGAGCGGGGCGACAGCGGCGCATCGTTGGCGAAGCGCAGCGTCAGCCGTACCGGTTCGCCCGGACGCCAGCGCAGCGCACGCGGCGCATCGCGCAGCTTCAGCGTCTGGTCGCCGATGGTCAGTGCCCAGTCGATGATCTTGTTGCCGTCGATCTCGGCATGTGCGTTCGCACGGAAGCGCACGGCCACATCGAGCGCGGCCGGCTGCGATGCGTCCGCCGGGAACAGCGGCGCGAGCAGTTGCCGCACCTGCGCGAGCTGCAGCGCGAAGTCGCGGATCGGCACCGCCGAGCCTTCGGGCACGTTGTTGCGCGCAAAGATCTCGGGCGATACCGCCGGCAGCCGTGCGAGCAGGCCGCCGACCTCCGACAGGTCGGCCGGCGGCAACGCCGCATAGTCGGCAGCACGCTGGCCGCTGCGGTTGCCGGCGAACGGGCGGCGTCCCTTCAGCATGCGGTTGAAGTCGTTCGCGAAGGCCGTCCATTGCTCGACGAAGCTGCGGCGGTCGAGCGCCATGCAGCGGCGCGTCACCATCCGGTGCAGCTCTGCGTGGCGCTCGGCGAAGTAGTTCGACGGCTGCCGCGCCGGCTCGTTGGCGCGCAACACCGTCAGGCAGGCAGGGGCATCGAGCTCGCGCCCGAGGTCGAGCAGGAAGCGCTCAAGCCGGCCCACGCTGCCCTTCGGGTCCTTCGCCGCCTGCAATTCGAGCTCGCGCGCGATCGCATTCCAGCGCGCCAGTTCGCTGCTGCGCGGCTCGCTGGCCAGCGCGCCGCGCAGCAGCTGCGCCTGCGCCGACAGCGACTGCACGCGCGACAGTTGCTGCGCGAGGTACTCCGGCACGTCGCCGCCGCCGTTGGCAAACAGGTTCAGTGTGCCGCGGCCCTCGGCACGGGCCTCGTCGTCATCACCGGGAGCGTACAGGCGCGCCTCCTGCAGGTCGCCGTTCAGCTGGCGCAGCCGCGCTGCGGCGTCGGTGGCGACGATGCCCTGCAGCGTGCGCGCCTCGTCGTCCTGGTCGAGCTCCTGCAACAGCCCGACCAGCCGCTTCAGGTGGCCGGTGGCGACCTCGTACGACGCGGCGCCGCCGGGTGCGGTGTCGGCGGCTTCGGGGGCCAGCTGCGTGTACGCATGGCCGACGAGGTCCACCACCCGCAGCGCGTACTGGTAGTCGATCGCATCCTGCACCGCCGGCTGCAGGTCGCTCGGGAAGCGCGGCAGGTCTTCGGTCAGGTACTTGCGGCGGCCGTCGGCCAGCTTGACCGCTTTCGCCAGCTGGTCGATGTCCCACTGCACGCGCGTGCCGCGCGCGGTCGGCTGCAGCGCATTGCCGGCGGCCGGCTGCATCAGCGGCTGCGTCATCAGCTGTTCGATGGCGGCCAGCAGGCCCAGCCTTTCCTTTGACAGCTCGAGCGCGCCGTCTTTGCCGGGCGCCAGTGCCGTGCTGTCATCGCCGAACAGGGACAGGTAGCGCTGGCGGGTGCGCGCAAAGTCCTCGCGCGCACGGCGCAGCGACTGCTCGACAACGTCGGGTCCGATCAGCGCATTGTCGGCAAATTCCTTTGCCAGCTTGTCGTAGGAATTGCCGAGCTTCATTTCGTCGCGCAGCAGCCAGCCGCCGCGACCCTGGCCCAGCAGCATCTTTTGGCCCGCGAGCGCTTCCTGCAGGTTGCGGAAGGCGGCGATCACGTCGGCGCTGTCCGGCGCCTCCGAGCGGGTGAACAGGTTCAGCAGCGTATTGCGCGCGGCCTGCACCTGTTCTTCACTGCGCACCAGCGCGTTTTCGGCAAACAGCCGCTGGTTGAGCGCCAGCATGCCCTTGATGAAGCCGCAGCGCGCGGCCAGCGACACCGGCTGGCGGTCGATCAGGGCGCCCTGTTTGGAGGCGGCGACGGCAAACAGGTTGACGCTGCCCTGCAGGTCGCCGGGCATGTCGGCGCCGAGCATGTCGAGCACCAGCAGCCGCAGCTGCTTCGGATTGTCCTGGCTGGGCGTGCCCAGCCGGCGCATGGCGTTCACGCTGGCCTGCAGCCGGGTCAGGTCGCCGGAATAGGCGGCCAGTGCGGTGAACTCCGCCAGGTCTTCCGGCGCCAGCGAGGACTTCACGCCGGTCTGCAGCGTCAGTGTGCGCGGGCGCGGCGGATCGCAGTCTTCGCTGCCATTGGTCAGCAGGCCGGTGGACGGGCTGAGCGGCGCATTGGTCAGCTCCGCGGTACGGCGGTAGACCGCCTGCTGCAGCGTGCGCACCGCCAGGTCGGCGAAGCTCTCGTGGATGCGTGCGATGGCGCGCGCGCGCACGTCGTCAAACATGGGCCAGGAGCCGGGCATGAACGGATTGATCAGGTTCGGGTCGTAGACCGCGGCGCCGTTGCTGGTGCCGACGCGCCGCGACTCGAGGTCGGACAGCCCGACCATCAGCTGCAGCGCGGTCTTGCGGTACCACTCGAAGTCCAGCCGCTCGCCCATGCCGGTGGCCTGCGCGCGGTATTCGGTGTCGCGCTTGAGTCCCTCGAGTCCCTCGGCCAGCGTCGGCAGCACGCGGTGCAGCTGAATGCCGGTGATGACGATGCCGAGCGCGTAGACGACCGGCACGCCGATCATGAACCAGCGCATCACGCGCGTCAGCATCGGTCGTGCCAGCTTCTGCGAATGCGCGGCGCGCGACAGGCCGAATTCGGCAAACACCTTCTGCTCGACCACGTCGCGCAGGAAGGCCGGCAACGCTGCGCCGCCGGCGAGCCAGAGGCCGCGCAGGAAGAACGGTTCGTGGTAGGCGTTCGGCCGCATCAGCTCGTCGAGGTAATCGGCGGCGCCTGCGCGCAATGCAGCGATGCGTGACGGCAGCAGGAACACGTCGGTCGGCGCCGGCAGCTGCGCGTTCGACGCGAACAGCTCGGCGCCGAGGTCGGCGACATCCTGTTCGATCTGGTTGAATGCGGTGTCGGTCCAGTCGCGCCGGTACAGCGTGGCCGGCTGGAACGGCGACGCCCAGCCGAGCATGCTGTCGCGCATGCCGGCCGGCAGCGCCTCGGCGAAGGGCGCGAAGCCCGGCAGCTGTTCGGCGCCGGAGATCACCACATACACCGCAAAGCGCATCGCATAGCGGTTTTGCGCGATCCAGATCCGGCGGCTGGCTGCCGCAGCGCGATGGCGCAGGCGATCGCGGCCTTCCGGCGTGCGGTCGGCCAGCAGTTCGGCCGGCACCGACACGATCACCGAGTCGAGCGGACGTTGCGGGCGGTAGCGGCCGCACAGCGAGAGGAATTCTTCCCAGCGCTTTTCCATCTCGTCACGGCCGACCGGCGCATCGAGCAGGTCCGATTCGAGCTCGACCACCACGCCGCGGTCGAACAGGTGCCAGCGCGGGCCGTCGCTGGCCCAGGCCGGCTGCTCGCCGGCCAGCGTGCTGGAAATGCCGCAGGCCTCGACTGGCGGGCGGGTGGCGGCATCACCGTCATGCAGCAGCACGACCCAGGGCACGTCATAGCGCTTGTCGCGTCCGGCGATGTTGGCTTCGATGGCGCCGACCGCGGTGCGGAACGACGAGCGCAGCCGGCCGAGGTCGAGCACGCTGCGGCGCTCGCGGCCGTCGTCGCGCTGGATGCCGAAGCGGATTGCCACCGCCAGCACGCCGATGACGGCCGACAGCGAGACCAGGATCCACACCAGTGAATAGTTACCCACGGCCGGCCTCGCTCGGTGCAGGCACCCTGATCTGCGCCGGCGTGCCGGGCTCGAGCGCGCGCCGCACCGGCGCCGTGCTCCAGCGCCAGACCGCCTGCGACAGCGCCAGCAGCATCAGCATCGTCAGCACGAACAGCACGGTGCTGCGGCTGATGCGGAAAAAGCGCACCGGTTCGATCTCGGACAGCGGATGCCGGTAGGCCTGTGCCGACACGACACGGTCGGCGATGCGCGGCTGCGCGGCCAGACCGGGCTGCAGCTCGGGCTCGCGCCGGTAGATCTTGCGGAACAGCGCGTCGCGCAGCGGCTGCAGCGAGCGCTCGGCATCGGCGCCGCGGTGGCGTCCTTCAAAGCCGGTGGAGATCGCGCACAGGTACAGCGGCGCCATCTGTGACGGCTGGCCGCTGGCGTCGTTCAGCAGCAGGTCGATGCGGCGGAAGATCTCGTCGCCGGCCACGCTGCTGCCGAACAGGCGCGTCTCGATCAGGTAGTCGGTGAAGCGCGAGCGGCCGGGCCAGGGGCGCGACAGCAGCAGCTCGTCGGCCAGTGCCGCCTTCAGGTAGCGCAGCTCGTCGACGGCCGCGCGGTCGGACGGGCTGCCGGCGCGCGCAATCTCCATCGTCTGCGCATCGATGGCGCGCGCCAGCGCATCGCCGGCATCCTCGGCCGCGCGGCGCGCGCCTTCCGGGCCGGCGTCGCCGTCCGGCACCGCGCGTGCGTAGCCGTCGAGCATGTGTACGACCTCGGCCACGAACTGCCGCAGCTGGCGCAGCAGGAGCGAGTCGGTCGGCGCCGCCGGCGCTGCGACAGGCGCGACCGCTGCGGTCGGCTCCATCAGCGCGGTCACCGGCGGCACGGCCGGCTTCGGCGGAAGTATCAGCTTGCCCATGCGCCGGCCGTCCTCAGTAACCCTGCGTGCCGACGAACAGCGCGACGCCCGCCGGGCGCGACTGGCCGCCGCGACCGGACGCGCCGATCACGAGACGCGCTTCGGCGCGCAGCAGCTCGGGACCGGGGATGATTTCGTACAGCATCACGTCCGGCAGGCGCCGCAGCTGCAGCTCCGGTGCGCCGGCAATGCGACCGCGCCGGTAGCCCAGCACGCGCTTCTCGCGCAGCTCGGCATACAGGCTGGCCGGGCCGATCACGGCGGTGTCCATCCAGTCTTCGGTTTCGTTGTCGCGCGCGCCGCGCAGGCCGACCACCAGCCGCTGGCCGACCCATTCGGGCCGCAGCACCAGCTCGAACGCGCCATTGCTCCATTCGAACGCGACTTCACGATAGTCCTGGCTGACTTCGGCGAGGTTCTCGCCGAGCTCGCGCAGCAGCGGCGCGAACGACAGGTGCGGTTGCGCATGGTCGTACGCCGGCGGCGTCACCGGCAGCGCGCCGGGACGCAGCAGCGACATCGGCCCGAGCAGGTTGCACAGCGCGAGGTAGAGCGGGAAGGGCGGTATCGTCACGCACTGCAGCTGCGCCTCCAGCACCGGCAGGGCCGGCACCATGCAGGAGAGCCGCTGCAGCAGCATCAGCCGCTCGGCGCGCTGGTCCGTGGCCGGCACGCCGGCCGCCTGGCGCGCCACGAAGGCCGCCTTGCTGCGCAGCGTGTGCGCCAGTTCGCGCGCCGCATCCAGCAGCGCCGGCGCGGCGTGCAAGTCGAGCAGCGGCGGCAGCGCGTCGCCGAGCTTGATCACGCCGTCGTCCTCGAGCACGCAGCCGATCGGCATGGCGACCATCAGCGGCGGCGGTGCGACGCCGGCCGCCAGCGACAGGTTGGGCAGCAGCCGTGGTATGTCGGCCGGCGCGGCGTCGGACACCTCATCCTCGACCGGATCGGCTTTTACCGACAGGAAGCGCGACGCCAGTTCGGGCAGTTTCATGTTGCGCGACACCGGCAGGCACAGCCAGACGGTCTGCGGGCCCTGCGCGAGCTCGGCGCGCACGCTGTCGAGCCGCAGCGACAGATCGACGGACGACGCATCGTCCGGGTCGATCGCGACTGCGGTGCCGTCCGGCAGGATCGCCTCGAGCTCCAGCACGCGCAGCGTGCCCGAGGCCACCAGCGCGAGGTCGAATTTCAACCGCTTCACGCCCCATGCATAGGGCGCGCCGATCAGCGTGTGCCAGCCGACCAGCGCATCGATGCGCGCCGACTCCAGCTGGAAATGCTGCGGCGACAGCAGCATGCCCTCGTGCCACTGTATGCGGTCAGGACATTTCATGGGCAGCCTTCCGCGTGAAAACAACCCGTCGAATCATTTGCTTCATTCATTTCTCCGTGGCGTGCACCGACAGCTCGGTGGCGCCGAATTCAATCGCAATCTTGCCGGTCAGTTGTTCCAGCCGCGCGCTGTGCTCGCCCGGCGCGAAATAGTCCGCAAACACCAGCGCGGCAAACAGCCGCTCGTCGGGCACGCGCTTCTCCGGCAGCATCAGTGAATCGCCGGGCGCGAGCTCGAGGCTGACGACCTGCAGCGCCTCGCGGTTGGCGCTGCGCAGCGCATCGCGCGCGCCGAACCATTCCGCCGCCTTCATGGCCGCCACGCGCTTGGCCAGCGCCGCGTCGGTCACGAACACCAGATCCACCGCCAGCGGGAAGTCGCGGTTGGCGGCCGGATCGACGTACAGCGACAGCGAGTCCCAGTCCAGTTTCACGCCCGGCGGGAACAGGTAGCCCTTGACGGTCGTGCAGCCGGCCAGCAGCAGCGCGCCGGCCAGCAGCAAGCGCAACGCGATCCGCGTCATTTGTCCTTCCCCGGCGCGGTCGCGCTGTACAGCACCGCGGTCGGCGAGGGCGCCGCCACCGGCGACCAGCTGAGCGCTTCCTTGCGCTCGCCTTCGACACGCGCCTTGGCTTCGTATTCGGCCTGCACCGTACGCTCGCCCAGCTCGAAGCCGAGCATCACCAGCAGCAGCGCGATCAGCACCGTGCACACACTGCAGATCGCGACCAGCCTCGGCGTCAGCGCCAGCGTGACTTTCATTGCTTCATCCTCATGCGACGTCGACCGTCATCTGTCCTGCCATCTGTACTTCAATCATTCCGCCCCAGTTGCACAGCAGCTTGCAGCCATCATTCAGCGCCGGCATGTTCGCGATCAGCACCGTCGGCGAACCCGGAATCCAGGGCGCGGCCGGCACCGGTATACAGGGCATCGGCGTCAGCACGCCCATTGCGGCGGCGGTCGCCGCGGCCACCATCGGGTTGGCCGGCGACTGGCACATGCCGAACGGCAGGATGTTCAGCATCGGCACGTTGTCCATGATGTTGGCCGACGGCGCGCCGGACAGCACGCGGTTCAGCGGCAGCACATTCAGCGTCGACGGCGCCATGCCGAACGAGCACTTGAGCATCGCGCCTGAGCAGACCAGTTTCCCCATCAGCTCCCCCGGAACAGTTTTTCCATGCGATCCATCAGCTTCGGCGCCTCGCCGCCCTGCGGCTTGCCGTTCTGGTCGAAGCGCAGCGGCGCAGCGGCCAGCAGGCCGTTGTCGTAGCTGCTGCGCTCCATCGGCTGGCCGTTGGTCCAGAAGCGCTCGACCGGGCCGTGCAGCACGTCGGCGCGGTAGCTGCTGCGCTGGATCACGGTGCCGTCGGGCAGCATGTCCTCGGCCACGCCGTCGAGCCGGCCGTCCTTGTAGTTCGCGCGCCGCACCAGCTTGCCGTACGCGTAGTAGCGCGCCTCGCCCTGCAGCCGGCCCTGCACGAAATTCAGTTCGGCCGCGACATGGCCGGCCGGGTCGTACACCACGGTCGGGCCGTGTGCCTGGCCGTGCTCGAACTGCTGCGTCATCTGCACGCGCTCGCCTTGCCGGTATTCGCTGGCGCCGTGCCGCAGGCCGTTGTCGTACGCATTGCGCATCAGCACCCGGCCGGCGTTGTCGTAGCTCTGGACCAGGCCGTGCAGCGCGCCGTCGAGCATGCCGGCCGCGTGCCGCAGCAGGCCGTCGTCGCCGAGTATCTTTACCGTGTCGCCCATCGTCTGTCCCTGCGCGTCAGTTGAGCTTGATCATGCCGCCCTTCAGGGTCAGCATGCCGCCGCCGTCGATCTCGCCGGAGGCGGAGGCCTTGCCGGCGATGGTCAGGCCTTCGAGCTTCAGGTCGGCGCCGGCCTTCACGCCGTACGACGCGGCCGCCTCGCTCTTCAGGCTGGTGCCGGCCTTGACCGACATCTCGGTGCCGGACGAGACCGTCATCGACGTGCCCGCCTTGAAGGTGATGCTGCCGCCGACGTCGATCACGAGGTCGCCGGTGATCTTGATCGTGGTGCCGCCCTTGATGGTCTGCTCGAAGTCCTTGCCGACTTCCAGCGTGTAGTTTTTCCCGACCGTGTGACTGAATTCGGCGCTGCTCTCGTGCGTCTCGTCGCCGGTCACGCTGACGTCACGCGTGCCGCCGACGGTGTGCGACTCGTTCCCTGTGGTCACCTCGATCGTGCGGTCGCCCTTCTTGATCAGGTGCTCTTCGGAGCCCTTGTACAGCGTGGTCTCGAGGTCGTCCTCGATGTCGATCTTCAGGTCGCGCTCGGCGTGCAGGTAGAGTTCCTCGTCGCCTTTCTTGTCGTCGAAACGGATTTCGTTGCCGTGGATGCGGCCGTCCTCGATCTCGGCCGACTTCGAGGTGCCGTCGCCCGTCTTGGTCGGGCGCGAGCGGATCACGCTCTGCATCTGCTTGGACGGCAGTTCGACCGGCGTGGCCTGCTCGCCGTTGTACATGCTGCCGGCGACGAATGGCCGGTCGGGGTCGCCATCGAGGTAGCTGACGATCACTTCCTGACCGATGCGCGGTATGAACAGGCTGCCCCAGCCGTTGCCCGCCCACGCCTGCGCGACGCGCACCCAGCAGGAACAGGTGTCATCGCTGGCGTCGGACTGGTCCCAGTGGAATTTCACCTTCACGCGGCCGAGCGCGTCGGTCCAGATCTCTTCGCCGTCCGGCCCGACGATCATCGCCGAGTGGCTGCCGGGCACCGTCGGCCGGCGCACGCTGCGCGCCGGGCGGAAGGTGTTCGCTGCCGGGAAGGCGTCGAAATGATTGGTATACCCGGCGCCGGTGGCGCGGTGGGTGACGCGCCGCAGCGCATAGCGCGCATTCAGCTTCGCGTTCGGATGATCGGTGAGCGTGAACGCGCCGCCCGCGTGCAGGCTGTTGCAGGAGCTCTCGCCGTTCGCGGTCGAGCCGTCGAGCTGGCTGGCCTGTACCTGCAGGTTCAGCAGCTTCTTGCCGCCGTCGACCGTGTTGCGCAGGTGCGGATAGTCGTACACGGTGCCGCGCCCGCCGCTGCCGGCCGCGCTGGCGGTCAGCGCGGTGCTGGGCTGGGTGTAGTCGAAATCGGCGCCGGTGAAGGTCTGCGTGACCAGCCGGCCGCTGGCTTCGAAGCGCAGCATGCTGTCGGGCCAGTTGTGGTTGTCGCTGCGGCCGCGGAAGGCGAGGGTGGCGCTGCTGCAGTCGGCGAAGGCGGTCGGGTCGTCGGCCAGCACCATCGTGTGCGCGCCGCTGGCGAAGGTAAAGAAGTAGAAAATGCCTTCCTGCTCCATCAGCCGCGTGATGAAGTCGAGCGGCGACTCGTCGTACTGCACGCAGTACTCGCGCGTATCATAGCTGCCCTTGAGCTTCTTCTCGAAGGTCACGCCGGCGCCGGTCAGCACGGACTCGATGATCTGCACCGCCGTCTGGTTCTGCCAGATCTTGCGATCGCGCGACAGCGACAGCAGCCACAGCGCCGGCACCATCTCGGCGCTGTAGTACGCGAAATCCGCGTCCAGCCCGGACTGGGTGAAGCGGCTGATGATGCCGTTGAAGTAGCGGGTCATGCCGTCCGGGTGCTTCACCGTCACCGTGGCCGCGGTGCCGACGATGGTCGCCGGGTCGAGCGCGACCTCGCCGGACTTCATCGACAGGCTGAAGCCGAACGGGCGCGACAGCTCCTCGGTGCCGGAAAAGCTCTCGACCAGCAGCTTGTCCTTGCCGAAGGCCGTACTGACCGAAATCAGCTGCGCGTCCTGCGTGAAGCCGGTCCTCATGCGGGCGTCCCTTCGTTTGCCAGCGTGAACTGCAGGCCGCCGCGCTCATCCGCTGCCAGCCGGACGGCGTCAAACGGCGCCTGCGCGGCGATGCGCGCCAGCACCTGCGAGGCCAGCTCCGGCAGCAGCGACTGGGTCAGGATGTGGTCAATGTTGCGTGCGCCGCTCTCGACTTCATGGCAGCGCGCCGCGATCGCCGCCACGGCTGCCGCGTCCCAGCTGAAGCGCGCGCCGTGCGACTGGCGGATCCGTTCGCCCACCTGCGCCAGCTTCAGCGCGACGATGCGCTGCAGCTGCGCATCCTGCACCGGACGGTAGGGCACGATGATCACGCGGCCAAGGAAGGCGGGCGGGAACTGCTTGAGCAGCGCCGGCCGCAGCTCGGCGTTGATCTCGTCGATGCCTGCGTCCGGATGGCGCGCGCAGACGCCGGAGACGATGTCCTGTGCGGCGTTCGAGGTCAGCAGGATCAGCGTGTTGCGGAAATCGATTGCGGTGCCTTCGGCGTCGTCCATGGTGCCCTTGTCGAACACCTGATAGAACAGCTCGAGCACGTCCGGATGCGCCTTTTCCATTTCGTCGAGCAGCACCAGGCTGTACGGCTGGCGGCGCACCGCCTCGGTCAGCACGCCGCCGCGGCCGTAGCCGACATAGCCGGGCGGCGCGCCTTTCAGCCCGGACACCGAGTGCGCCTCCTGGAATTCCGACATGTTCACCGTGACCATGTTCTGCGTGCCGCCGTACAGCAGCTCGGCCAGCTGGCAGGCGGTCTCGGTCTTGCCGACGCCGCTCGGGCCGACCAGCAGGAACACGCCGACCGGCTTGGACGGATCGTCGAGGCCGGCGCGGTGGCTGCGGATGCGCCGCGCGATGGCGTCCAGCGCGGCGTCCTGCCCGACAATCTTCTCCTTCAGCTTGTCGTGCAGCTGCAGCACCGCCTGCTGTTCGTCGGCCAGCATGCGGCCCAGCGGGATGCCGGTCCAGCTCGACAGCACGCCGGCGATCGCGCTGGCGTCCACCACGGGGCGCGACGACGGCTCGGCCTGCTGTGCCGCTTCATTCGCCACGCGCGCGCACGCGGTGTCGAGCACGCTGATCGCCTTGTCCGGCAGCTGGCGCGCGCGCAGGTAGCGGTGCGACAGGTGGACGGCATCGCGCACCGCATCGGCAGCGATCTGCACGCGGTGGTGGTCTTCCAGCCGGCGCACGATGCCTTGCACCATGTCGATGGCGACCGGCTCGTCCGGCTCGTCGACGCGCACGACCTGGAAGCGGCGCGTAAGCGCCGGGTCGCGCTCGATGTACTGCTTGTATTCGGACCAGGTGGTGGCCGCGATCGTGCGCAGCTCGCCGCGCGCCAGCGCCGGCTTGAGCAGGTTGGCCGCGTCGGCCACGCCCTCGTTGCCGCCGGCGCCGATCAGCTGGTGCGCCTCGTCGATGAACAGCACCACCGGCGGCACGGCTGCCTTCACCTCGATGATCACGTCCTTCAGCCGCCGCTCGAACTCGCCGCGCATGCCGGCGCCGGCCTGCAGCAGCCCGAGGTCGAGTGCGCGCACCGACACGCCGCGCAGGGCCGGTGGCACCTTGCCGGCGACTACCTGCTGGGCGAAGCCCTCGACGACCGCGGTCTTGCCGACGCCGGCCTCGCCGGTCAGGATGGGATTGTTCTGCCGGCGCCGCATCAGCACCTCGATCAGCTGCCGTATCTCTTCGTCACGGCCGACCACCGGGTCAAGTGCGCCGCTGGCTGCCTGTGCGGTCAGGTCGACCGTGTACTGGTCGAGCGCCGGGGTCTTGCTGCGGGCGGTCGTGCCGGCCGGCGCCGCGTCGGCGGCGGGCGCCAGCCCGGACGAGCGGCGCAGTTCGTCGCGCAGCGATTCGCGCGCGACCTGCAGCAGGTTCGGCGCCGATTCGAGCAGCAGCCCGCGCATGGAGCCGGACTCGAGCGCGGCCAGCAGCACGCAGCCGGCGCCGATCTGGCTCTCGCCGAGCTGCATCGACGCGATCACCCATGCCTGCTCCAGCAGCGGCGGCAAGTGTTCGGACAGCACCGGCGTGCGGCCATTGCCGCGCTTGAGCTTATCGAGTGCCTGTTGCAATTGCTCCTGCGTGCGCGGCAGCGACAGGCGGAAATGGCCGAGCAGGCGGGCCAGCGTGCCTTGCGCATCGCGCAGCAGCTCGGCCAGCAGGTGCTCGGGATCGACGCTGAAGTGCGTCTGCTGCGCGCACAGCTCGGCCGCGCGTTCCATCGCGGCGCGCGTCTCGGGGTCGAGCCGCAGGATCAGGGTACGAAGTTCAGTGCTCATGGCCAGCGCATTCGAAAGTGAAGCGCGCCGCTTGCGGCGGCGCGCCGGATTCGCCCATCCATGCGTTCCAGCCGAGCCGCGGGGCGCTGCCGGCGGACAGCCGGCCCTGCGGCACGTCGCCGGACGCCGGCGTCAGTGCGACCTCGACGCGCAATGCCGACGGTATGAAACCGCGCACGGACGCCTTGAAGTCTTCGTGCAATTCGCCGCCGGGCAGCAAGCGCAACACGCGCTCGTGCGGCTGCCGGGTGGCCGACAGCCGGATCGCTGCAGCCTGATCCCAGACACGCCGGCCGAGGAAGGCACTGCGGCCGAGCGCCGGTGCGCGGCGCGCTGACCCCAGTACGGTGATCTCGTCATCTTCCAGCCGTTGCCAACCGCCAACAAATTGCTCGCCGGCAAAGCTTATCCCATAGCGGTCGGACAGGAGCGCGCACAGGGCCGCCATCGAGCGCGGCGCGCCGCCCAGCAGGCCCGCATGGCGCAGCCAGGGCGCGTGCCGCTGGCCGGCGTCGGCGCCGAGGCCGCACAGGCGCTCGGTCGTGCGTGCGACGGTCGATGCCTGCGGCGACGCCCAGCCCAGCCCGATGCGTCGGCGCTTGCGGTTCAGGTACAGCAGCGACAGCAGCCGGTGGTGCAGGATGTCGAGGAAATCCGAGGTCGCGAAATCTTTGGCCGCGCGCCGCTGCAGCAGCAGCTCGGTGAATGCGGCCGGCAGCGGGCCGCCTTGCCCGGCCAGCGACAGCGCCGGCGTGGACAGCGTGAAGGGCTCGCCGGTCGGCGCATTGCGGCCGGCTTCGCTGACGTCGCTGGCCTGGAAGCCGAGCGACACGTGGCTTTTCAGGCGCACCGCCTCGACGCCGTCGGCGCCGATCTCGGCATGGCCGGCGGCCACGCCCTCGCGCTCGAGCAGGCTGATGGCCTGGAACAGGTCGAAGCCCTGCGGCTGCTCGAGCAGCCGCTGCAGCAGCGGACGGTCGGCGGCGCTCATTTACAGCAGCTCCTGCTCGCCGGCGCGCGGCGCCCATTGCACCAGGCATTCGTCACCGCGCCAGACGCCAAGCTCGACGAAGGAATTGACGGTGGTGTACAGCGCGAAGAAGCGCGCGAGCACGGCCGAGAACAGCAGGGCGGAGCCGCCGACGAAGGCTTCCGGGTCAAGCTCGACGCGCACGCCGGTGCCGCGGCAATGGCCGCGCCATGCGTCGCGACCGACCTGCCGCGTGACCGGATGCGCATCGAGGCCGGTGATGCCGCGGATCTGCTCGAGGTCACGGTGATGATCGGAGGCGAACAGCGCGAGCATTTCGCGCAGCCGGTCTCGGCCGGTGTCGCCGCTGACCAGCGAGCCGTGGTTCAGCGTCAGCAGCGAGGCCAGCCGCCAGACGGTGTCGGCGTCGAGCGGCGGATTGCGCTGCCGCGACGGCTCGACCAGGCAGCGGATGTCGAGCCCGCCGGAAATGCCTTCGCCGCGCAGCCGCGTTTCCGGCGTCACCTGCTCGGCGAGGCCGCGGTTGGTGCACAGGGTGCGCGCATAGATCACCGGCGCGGCGGGCGCGCGGCGCGTGCTGCGCTGGTCGACGAAGGACAGGAACACGTCGGTGCCGGTGATGTCGCGGCGCATGCTGCGCTCGCGCCGCGCGGCCCAGAACACGCCGTCCGCCGGCGGGCTGAAATGGTCGAGCGACGAGAACTGCGGTATCGGCAGCGGCCGGTCGGAACCGGGGTCGGACGCGGTGACCTGCTCGATCGAGTGGATCTCGGTATAGGCCTCGCGCGCGCGGTCGCCCGCCAGCAGGATCTCGTGCTGCGTGTGGTCAAGCTGCACCGGCTCGGAGGTGCGCGGGAACAGGTTCACCGCCACCACGCAGCCGAGGCGGACGTTGGCCGCCGACAGCTGGCGCAGCTTGCGCGACACGCCGCCGACGTCGATGCGCAGCGTGAAGCCGTCACCGGACAGGCGCAGCGCGCGCAGTCCGTGCAGGTCGAAGAAATGGAATTTCTGCGGGAACGCGAAATATTCCTGCAGCAGCCCGTAGGCCGGATGCGCGCCGGGCGCCTGCGGCAGCACCGCGTGCCCGGCGTCGAAGCCGACCGGCCGGCAGGCCGACGGCGGCAGCCGCTGCGCGCGGCCATCGGCAGTCTCGATGCGCAGGCTGCGCACGCGTGCGGACAGGCATTCGTACAGCGTGGCCACGGTGCCCCAGTCGCCGGCGATGTGCAGGCGCAGGTTGTCGATCTCGAGCTCGGACAAGTCGGTGCCGGGCTGGGTGGCGATGCGCACCGCGATGCAGCCGTCGTCATCGACCTGCGCATCGGCGACCTGCAGCGGCCACAGCGTGCTCTCCCATGCGGTGCGAAAGCGCACTTCCTCGCCGCCGACGGCATTCGCCACCAGCGCCGCATGGCGCGGTATGCGCAGCCCGGCGGTGACCTTGCCCTGCGCGCCGAGTGCCATCTGCACCACCGTCATCGACGGCACCGGCGCGAGCAGGGAAGGGCAGAGGTTTTCCAGCAGGGCGGTGGCGACCTGCGGGAATTCGGCGTCGATGTCGCGCCGCACGCGCGCGGTGAGGAAGGCGACCGACTCGACCAGCCGCTCGGTGTGCGGGTCGCGCGATTCGCCGCCGTGCAGGTCGAGCCGTGCGGCGACCTTCGGGTAGCGGTGCGCGAATTCGCGCCCCTGCTCGCGCAGCCAGCCAAGCTCGCGCAGGTAGAAGTCGAGCAGTTCGTTGTCGGAGGCCTGCATCAGATGGCCTCCGGCGCCGGCTCGGGCGCGAGGTATTCGCCGGTGGCGAGCGTAAAGTTGATGCGGCGCACGGTCTGCGCGACGCGCACGCTGGCGGCGATGCGGAACAGGGCGATGGTCTTGCCGGAGGTGCCATTGACCAGCGTGACCGCAACGTCGGCCGCGCGCGGCTCGAAGAAGTCGATCGCACGCGTGATGGCGGCGGCGATCAGCTGGCGGTCGGATTCGCTCTGTGCGGAGCGCGCGCTGTAGTCGGGGATGCCGTAGTCCAGCACGGTCAGCGGCGCGGCCATGAACTCGTCCAGCGACAGCCGCGAGCGCGAGTTCAGCAGGCGCTGCAGCTCGCGCAGCACCGAGGCCTCGACGCCGTCGGCCGACAGCACGTCGCCGGCCTCAGCGTCGTCGGCGCCGGACTGCCCCAGCTTGTCGAACAGCGGCAGGGCGCCGCCGGGGATCAGGCGCGACATGGGTGTTCACCGCGCGGCAAGCTGTCGGGCGCGCCGGTTTATCAGGCGGCCGTGTTGGTGGTGAGATCCCAGCCGAACGCGGTCTTGCCGCCGGTGGCGTTTTCCGGGTCCTGCGCGGTGTATTCCATCGCGCACTTGGTGAAGTTGATGGTGAAGGTGTCCATCGGCACCTTGCCCTCGCCATAACCGCCGGTCGAGATCTGCGAGATGATCGGATTGGTCAGCGTGATCGACATGACCTCCTTGTACTCGCCGCCGGAAATGCGGCCGACCTGCAGCTTGGCTTCGCCGAGACTGGTGCCGGCCGAGCAGTTCGCGTACAGCGTCGGCGTGGCGGC
>JACCEC010717920.1_pt1 | contig 17107 bp, 13 predicted proteins | sample 7450121 | NCBI WGS metagenome assembly JACCEC01 (sample SAMN15323455, study PRJNA562643) | freshwater metagenome | isolation source: river surface water | place: USA:Blue River Watershed | collected 2017-08-18 | reverse complement strand
GTCACTAACTATCAACTAGCATGTGAGTTTTACGACTTAGATCGTGACATTGCTTTTATAGAAGAACGTTTGCAAGCGTTATTGATAGCACGTGCTACGGAAGCGAATTATCAGATACAAGTCTTGTCGAGTCTTTTCTTCCGCAACAAAGGTGCCTACATAGTCGGGAAAATCATCAATGGCAATCGTGAGTATCCCTTTGTGATTCCGATTCTACATAATCGTAAAGGCGATTTAGTACTTGATGCTGTGCTGACCGACGTCAACCTCATCACGATGTTGTTTTCATTTACACGTGCTTACTTCATGGTGGATATGGAAGTGCCATCGGCTTACGTCCAATTTGTGCGCAGCATGTTGCCGAATAAACCGCGTAATGAAATTTATACGATTCTAGGTTTACAAAAGCAAGGCAAAGCTTTGTTCTATCGTGACTTCTTACATCATTTACGTCATTCATCTGATCGCTTTGAAATAGCACCAGGTATACGAGGTTTGGTAATGGTGGTATTTGCTTTGCCATCATTCCCTTACGTGTTTAAAGCGATTAAAGATAGTTTTCCTGCGCCCAAAGAAACAACGCCTAAACAAGTAAAAGAAAAATATTTATTGGTGAAATATCACGACCGTGTGGGTCGTATGGCCGACACACTGGAATATTCCAACGTTGCCTTTCCCCGCTCGCGCTTTTCAGAAGAATTGCTAGCTGAATTAAAGTCGGTTGCGCCTTCTATTGTGGAAGAAGATGGCGAACAAATTATTATTCGCCATCTCTATATTGAACGATGCATGACACCATTGAATATTTGGCTCACTGAAGCGGAAGCTACCGGCGATAAAGAAAAGTTGGAGCATGGTGTGCGTGAATACGGTAATGCGATCAAGGATTTAGTGGCAGCGAATATTTTTCCAGGTGATATGTTGTACAAAAATTTCGGCGTTACACGTCAAGGTCGCGTCGTGTTTTATGACTACGATGAAATTGAGTACATCACAGACTGTAATTTCCGCACTATTCCTGCGCCACGAAATGAAGAAGATGAAATGGCGAGCGAGCCTTGGTATCACGTCGCAAAGAATGATGTGTTTCCCGAGCAGTTCAGTGTTTTTTTGCTAGGCAACCCACGTGTTCGCGAATGCTTCATGAAATATCACGCTGATTTGCTCACGGCAGATTACTGGCTGCAGCGTAAAAATCGAATTCAAGAAGGACAGGTTGAGGACATTTTTCCTTACCCACAAGAGATACGTTTTGTTAACCAAGCCCCGGCATTACCGGGCAGTTCGATTGCGTAAGCAATTCGAATTTTTTATTGGAGAGACTCATGCAAGACCCTATCGTTATCGTCGGTGCCGCACGTACCCCTATGGGTGCATTTCAAGGCGATTTTTCATCACTGGCAGCACATGATCTGGGTGCGGTGGCTATTCGTGCTGCGATTGAGCGTGCAGGCATTTCAGCCGACGTAGTGAACGACGTTATTTTTGGTAATTGCCTGATGGCCGCACAAGGACAAGCGCCTGCTCGTCAAGCGTCGATTAAAGGGGGTGTTCCGGTATCAGCGGGTGCTGTTACCTTGTCAAAAATGTGTGGCTCTGCGATGCAAGCCACTATTTATGGTTTTGATTCCCTGATGGCCGGTACTAACGATGTTGTGATTGCGGGTGGTATGGAATCAATGACGAATGCCCCTTACTTGGTACCTAAAGCGCGTGGCGGCTATCGTATTGGTCATGGCATGTTGTACGACCACATGATGCTTGATGGTTTAGAAGATGCCTATGAAAAAGGTCGTGCCATGGGTACGTACGCTGAAGATTGCTCTAGCAAATATAACTTCACGCGCGAACAACAAGATGCGTTTGCGATTGAATCTGTCAAGCGTGCGCAAGCGGCTACTGCTGATGGTTCCTTTGCGTGGGAAATTGCACCTGTCACCGTTAAAGGTCGCGCAGGCGATGTGGTGATTGATAAAGATGAAGGCCCGCTGAAAGCCAAGATCGATAAGATTTCGCAACTCAAGCCCGCGTTCAAAAAAGATGGAACGATTACGGCAGCTTCCTCATCATCGATCAATGACGGTGCAGCAGCATTGGTATTAATGCGCGAATCAACCGCTAAAAAACTCGGCGCTAAACCGATTGCAAAAATCGTAGCGCATCAGCGCCATTCGCAAGAACCAAACTGGTTCACAACCGCTCCCGTCGGTGCGATTGAAAAGCTATACAAAAAAACGGGTTGGAGCAGTGATCAAGTCGATCTGTTTGAAGTCAATGAAGCCTTTGCAGCTGTAGCTATGGCCGCAATGAAAGAACATCATATTCCTCACGACAAAATCAACATTCACGGCGGTGCGTGTGCTTTGGGTCATCCGATTGGTGCTTCGGGCGCACGAATTATTGTGACCTTACTCGGAGCGTTGAAAAAAACGGGTGGCAAGCGCGGTGTAGCAGCGCTGTGTATCGGTGGCGGTGAAGCGACCGCCATGGCCATTGAGATGATGTAAAGGAAAAGCGCATGCGCACTGCACTGATTATTGGAGCCTCACGGGGTGTAGGTCGCGAATTCGTTCGGCAGTTGTTATCAGCTGGATGGAAAGTGTTTGCAACCGCGCGTGATGAGGCGTCATTACAAGCATTAAAAGAAGATGGTGCGCATGCGTTAAAGATCGACGTGGCGATATCGGAATCGCTAGCGGGTTTATCGTGGCAGCTTGATGGTGAGCGTTTGGATTTGGCGGTGTATGTGGCTGGCGTTTTTGGTTCATATGATGGAGCGACCGAAGCGCCACCGGCTGCTATGTTTGATGCCACCATGCACGCTAATGTGTTGGGTGCGATGCAGGCGATTCCGTTGGTAGCTCCTTGTATAGAATCCGTTAAAGGTAAATTTGTTTTTATTACCAGTGGCATGGGCAGCATAGGCGAAGCCGAATCGAGTATGGGATGGGTGTATCGCGTTTCCAAGGCTGCATTAAACATGGCTGTGCACTCAGCGCGTAATGATTATCCGAATATGACCTTAATCACTATGAACCCAGGTTGGGTTAAAACTGACATGGGTGGTGCTCAGGCACCGACGTCAGTGGCACAAAGTGTGTCGGGCATGCTGAGTGTGATTGAAAAGACTAAGCATTCAGACAGTGGCAGTTTTCAAAGTTATGACGGCCGCGAGATGGGCTGGTAAATATTAGGGTGCTATGTTTTAGGTTGATAGTTGAGCCTAGCCTCACAGGGAAAAAATAAGAATGATTTTGTCTGAACAGCACCAAATGATTCGTGACGCGTTGCGCGATTTTTCGCAACAGCAGCTAGCGCCGAATGCTGCACGTTGGGATCGTGAGCGTGAGTTTCCGCACGACGCATTAAAACAGCTCGCTGCACTCGGTGCCTTTGGTGTAGCGGTACCGCAAGAGCAGGGCGGTGCCGGACTCGACTATCTTTCGCTCGCTTTGGTGATTGAAGAAATTGCTGCCGGTGATGGCGGCGTCTCGACTATCATCTCTGTGAATAATTGTCCCGTCTGCAGCATTGGTATGTCGTATGCCAATGAGGCGCAGCAGCGCGATTGGCTAATGCCGCTAGCGAAAGGCGATATGCTGGGCGCGTTTTGTTTGACTGAGCCACATGCAGGAAGTGATGCATCGGCGTTACGTACCACGGCACGACGCGATGGCGACAGCTATGTTTTAAATGGTGTGAAGCAGTTCATCACGAGTGGCAAGCATGCGGATGTCGCGATTGTGATGGCAGTAACCGACAAGGCTGCAGGTAAACGGGGCATCAGTGCTTTTTGGGTACCTACTAATACACCAGGTTATATCGTTGCACGCATAGAAGAAAAGCTGGGACAGCATTCGTCGGATACAGCACAGATTTTATTTGAAGATTGCCGCATACCTGCAGCGAATCTGATAGCCGACGAGGGCATGGGCTATAAAATTGCTCTGTCTGGATTGGAAGGTGGGCGTATCGGTATCGCAGCGCAATCAGTAGGTATGGCGCAGGCGGCCTTTGATGCAGCGCTGCTGTATGCGAAAGACAGGCAGAGTTTTGATAAGCCCTTGTTCGAGCATCAGGCGGTACAGTTTCGTTTAGCAGAGATGGCAACGCAGATAGAGGCAGCGCGTCAGCTAGTGTGGCATGCAGCGACGATGAAAGATGCGGGTATACCGTGTTTGAAAGAAGCAGCAATGGCAAAATTATTTGCCAGTGAAATGGCAGAAAAAATCTGTACCGAAGCGATACAGATACATGGCGGTTATGGTTATCTTGTAGATTTTCCAGTCGAGCGCATTTATCGAGATGTGCGCGTTTGCCAAATCTACGAAGGTACCAGTGACATACAAAAAATTCTGATAGGGCGCGCACTGGCCTGAGTAATCATCCCATGAGCATACAAATCATAAAACCTTGCCCTTGCGGCGGTGAATCGTTAGATGTCTGTTGCGGTCGTTTTATTTCGGGTAATGCGATTCCTGAGACACCCGAACAATTAATGCGCTCGCGTTACTCGGCCTATGTAATGGGTGAGGAAGCGTATTTGCGTGCGACGTGGGACCCGGCTACCTGCCCGCCTGAGCCACTGGTTGAGCCGAATATTTCATGGATGGGTTTGGAAGTTCGCTCCGCTCAACATGAAGGTGATGAGGGGATAGTCGAATTTGTTGCGCGCGCTAAGGTAGGTGGTCGCGCCCGCCGCTTGCATGAGACGAGTCGCTTTGTACGTCGCGATGGTCGCTGGTTGTATGTTGATGGCGATTTCAAGGCCTAAGTTGTTGTGGCTAACGTGAATTAGCCGTAAAAATTCCCTGAACATTTATTGAGTCGTCCTATGCCCGTCATTGACAGCAAACTGAATCCACGTTCCCCCGAGTTTGTCGCCAATGTCGCTGCTATGCAGGCCCTGGTTGATGACTTACGCACACACTGCGAAAAAATAACATTGGGTGGTGGCGAGGCGGCGCGCGAAAAACACACCGGGCGCGGTAAATTACTGCCGCGTGAGCGCATCAATCAATTACTTGATCCAGGCACCGCATTTCTTGAGTTCTCACAGTTAGCCGCTTTAAACATGTACGACAACGCTGCGCCCTGCGCTGGCATTATTACTGGCATTGGCCGCGTCAAAGGTTTGGAGTGCGTCATCGTCTGTAATGATGCAACCGTTAAAGGGGGAACGTACTACCCCATGACGGTAAAAAAACATTTACGTGCCCAAGAAATCGCCGAACAAAATCATCTGCCCTGCATTTATCTAGTGGACTCCGGCGGCGCGAATCTGCCGAATCAAGAAGATGTGTTTCCTGATCGTGAGCACTTCGGTCGTATCTTTTTCAATCAAGCCACGATGTCGGCCAAAGGCATACCGCAAATCGCGGTGGTGATGGGTTCCTGCACGGCCGGTGGCGCGTATGTACCCGCTATGAGTGATGAATCGATCATCGTTAAAAATCAGGGCACGATTTTTCTTGGCGGCCCACCGCTGGTCAAAGCAGCTACAGGAGAAATTGTCAGTGCCGAAGATTTAGGTGGTGGCGATGTGCATACGCGTTTATCCGGTGTGGTCGATCATCTGGCCAACGATGATTTCCATGCTTTGTCACTCGCACGCAATGTGGTTGCGAATTTAAATAAACAAAAACTCCATTCCTTAGTACTGCGCGAACCGGTCGCACCAAACTACGATCCAAAAGAAATTTACGGCGTTATACCGACCGATACACGCAAGCCATTTGATGTGCGCGAAGTGATTGCGCGTATTGTTGATGGTAGTGAGCTCGATGAATTTAAGCCACGCTTTGGTGCGACGCTCGTGTGTGGTTTTGCGCATATCCACGGTATGCCGGTGGGTTTGATTGCTAACAACGGCATTTTATTTTCTGAATCAGCGGTTAAAGGCGCGCATTTTATTGAGTTGTGTTGTCAGCGCAAGATACCGCTGGTTTTTCTGCAAAATATTACTGGCTTCATGGTGGGTCGCAAATACGAGAACGAAGGTATCGCACGCCATGGCGCCAAGATGGTGACAGCGGTAGCGACGGCAGCCGTACCTAAATTCACCGTCATCATCGGCGGTAGTTTTGGCGCAGGTAATTACGGTATGTGTGGCCGCGCTTATTCGCCGCGCATGTTGTGGATGTGGCCAAATGCACGTATCTCAGTCATGGGTGGTGAACAAGCAGCTAGTGTGTTGGCAACGGTCAGGCGCGACGGTATCGAATCTAAAGGCGGTAGTTGGAGCGCCGAAGAAGAAGAGTCGTTTAAACAACCGATTCGCGCTCAATATGAAGAGCAAGGTCATCCGTACTATGCAAGCGCACGCTTGTGGGACGATGGTGTGATTGATCCTGCAGATACGCGCACAGTATTATCACTGGGCTTATCGGCGGCGTTGAATGCGCCGATACCCGAGACGCGCTTTGGCCTGTTCCGGATGTAATTCATGCCAACCAATACGTCGCTGTGAACACCACCACCACTGCTGTTTCGAATGATTGGGTCGCGCGTAGTTTAGCGAGCGTCTGGCATCCCTGCACTCAAATGCAGCATCACGAACAACTCCCTTTAGTGGCACTTAGTCACGGCAAGGAGGCGTGGTTATTTGATCATCAGGGGCGACGTTACTTTGATGGTGTGAGTTCGTGGTGGGTGAATTTATTTGGTCATGCGAATCCGCGGATTAATGCTGCGCTAAAAGATCAACTCGATAAATTAGAGCACGCCATGCTCGCGGGCTTTACGCATGAGCCGGTGGTGCAATTATCAGAGCAGCTGGCAGCAAAAACACAGTATCAGTTAGGTCATTGTTTTTATGCGTCCGATGGTGCATCTGCGGTTGAGATCGCATTGAAGATGAGTTTTCATTACTGGCGCAATACGGGCAATTCGCGCAAACAAGAATTCGTTTGTCTCTCAGGTAGCTATCACGGTGAAACCATCGGTGCCCTGGGCGTCACCGATGTTGCACTGTTTACCGAAGCGTATGGCGGCATGTTTAGGCAAGCGCATGTGGTGATGTCGCCGGATGCTCGTCAGGCAGAGCACGGCGAGTCAGCACGGGATGTAGCACAGCGAGCCATTCTTGCTATGCGTACTTTATTAGAGCGACGCGCTGAGCGGATTGCTGCAGTCATCGTTGAGCCATTAGTGCAATGTGCGGTGGGTATGGCGATGCATGATGCGGACTATCTGCGGCAATTGCGGCTTCTGTGTGATGAATTCAATGTGCATTTAATTGCCGATGAAATCGCTGTCGGTTGCGGTCGCACGGGCACTTTCTTTGCCTGTGAGCAGGCGGCGATCTGGCCAGATTTTTTATGTCTATCAAAAGGCATAAGCGGTGGTTATCTGCCGCTGTCGCTCGTTATGACGCGTGATGTGATCTATCAGGCTTTTTATCATCCTGATACCGCTCGTGGATTTTTGCATTCGCATTCGTATACCGGTAATCCATTAGCTTGTCGCGCAGCACTGACTACGTTGGCAATTTTTAATGAGGATGACGTGATCGTAAAAAATCAGCAGCGAGCGCAGCAGATAGCCGATGCGCTGGTGCCGATTGCACATCATCCCCGCGTACGTCACGTGCGCCAGCAAGGAATGATTGCTGCATTTGATGTCGACCCAGCGGTTGTTGATGGCTTTAGTCGGCGCTTTTTTACGCAAGCTCTGGAGCACGAATTGCTATTGCGACCGATAGGAAAAACGGTGTACTGGATGCCGCCGTATATCGCCAGTGCAGATGAGTTGGACTGGTTAGGTAAAACGACATTGCACGTGTTGGATAGTGTCGCGAATTAGTTCAATAAGCGACTCGTAAAAAATAAATCATCGAAGCTGGAGCGCCACGAATGTTTAACAAACTACTGATTGCTAATCGCGGAGAAATCGCTTGTCGGGTGGCGACGACTGCGCGCCGTCTGGGGATTAAAACAGTGGCGGTGTATTCCGAAGCGGATGCTAATGCGCGGCACGTTGCGATGTGTGATGAATCGGTGGCGCTTGGTGGTGCAACAGCGGCTGATACGTATTTGAGTGTAGAGCGCATCATTGCGGCAGCTAAAGCCACCGGTGCGCAAGCGATTCATCCCGGCTATGGATTTTTATCTGAGAATGAATCGTTTGCACAAGCTTGTGCGCAAGCAGCGATTATTTTCATTGGACCTCCAGCGTCGGCGATACGCGCGATGGGATCAAAGTCGGCCGCTAAAACCTTAATGGAAAAAGCCGGTGTGCCCTTGGTACCTGGCTATCACGGAGATAATCAAGACGCTGCATTTTTGCAAAAGCAAGCTGACGGTATTGGCTATCCAGTATTACTTAAAGCGAGTGCAGGTGGTGGCGGTAAAGGCATGCGCATTGTTGAGCGCAGCGACGATTTTTCTTCAGCCTTAGCTTCCTGTCAGCGTGAAGCAAAAGCGAGCTTTGGTGATGAGCGTGTATTGATTGAAAAATATTTGATACGTCCGCGCCACATCGAAATTCAAGTATTTGCCGATACACAAGGTAATTGTGTATCGTTGTTTGAGCGTGATTGTTCGGTACAAAGGCGTCATCAAAAAGTATTGGAAGAAGCGCCCGCGCCTGGTATGTCTATCGAGCGACGCGAAGCGATGGGTAAAGCGGCAGTTGAGGCTGCGCGTGCTGTTGGTTATGTGGGTGCGGGCACAGTCGAGTTCATTGCGAATCAAGACGGCAGTTTTTATTTCATGGAAATGAATACACGTCTTCAGGTTGAACATCCTGTGACAGAAATGATTACAGGAATCGATTTGGTGGAATGGCAGTGTCGTGTAGCTAACGGTGAGCGCCTACCTAAATTGCAGCACGAGCTGCAGATACATGGCCACGCGATTGAAGCGCGCATCTATGCAGAAAATCCAGAAAAAGGATTTTTGCCATCGATAGGGCAGTTGATTCATCTGCGCACTCCAGTAGCATGCGCATTTACCAATGAATCTTCAGTGCGGATAGATTCGGGGGTGAGTGAAGGCGATGTGATTACTCCACACTACGACCCCATGATCGCAAAGCTGATTGTATGGGGCGAAGATAGAGCGCAGGCATTGACTCGTATGTCTTCGGCGCTGGCTGAATTTGAAGTGGTGGGTCCGTCGACCAATATTGCATTTCTGGGTCGTTTGATTGCTAGTCAGCCTTTTTCAACCGCTGATCTCGATACGGGATTGATCGAGCGTCATCACGATGATTTGTTTCCTGCGTCGCCTATGCCTACGCTCACGGCACTCAGTTTGGCTGGTGTGATGCTGACCTTAGATGAGCGCGCGGTATCTACCGATCCATGGTCACTACCTACGGGGTGGCGCATGAACAGTGAATTAACGCGCGCAATTCAATTTAGTGATGCGTCGGGCGAGCATGCGCTGGCATTAACGTACCAACAGGATAGCTTGGCATTTAGTTTGGCGAATGCTAATTGCGTTGTGACGGATATTCAGCGCGACGGAGTACATGTACGTTGTAGTGTGAATGGAAAAAAAATAAGCGCGCATGTGATTCGCGTTGGTGAAATGTTCCATGTATTTTATGAAGGCTATCACTGGCAGCTGGTTTGGAATGATCCGATTGCGCATGCGGGTGAACACGAAGCTGAGGCTGGTCGATTAACCGCACCTATGCCTGGGAAAATTGTGAGTATATTAGTCGCCCCTGACGTGGTGGTTGAACAAGGAACGCCGCTATTAATTATGGAAGCGATGAAAATGGAGCACACAATTAGTGCTCCATCCAAAGGCAGCATTGCTGAGTTGCTGTATGCCGTTGGTGATCAAGTCGCCGAAGGTGCGCAGTTGCTGACATTTATTCATCAGGAGAAGGCATGAGTTCCATCGGATTACCCAAGGCAGTAAAAATTGTCGAAGTCGGTCCACGTGATGGCTTGCAAAATGAAAAGCAAACGATCTCTGCTGAGATAAAAATCGAGTTGGTGAATCGGCTGACTCACGCTGGGTTTCCGAATATTGAAGCAGCCTCATTCGTATCGCCTAAGTGGGTGCCGCAAATGGCAACCTCAAGCGATGTGATGAATGCCATTACCCGCAAACCGGGGACGATTTATTCAGCGCTGGTGCCTAACATGAAGGGCTTTGAAGCAGCACTCGCCGCTCGCGTTGATGAAGTAGTGATATTCGGTGCAGCATCGGAAGCTTTCTCGCAAAAAAATATTAACTGCTCCATTGCTGAATCGATAGAGCGTTTTCGCGAAGTGGCGAATGCGGCTAAACAGCATGGCGTACGTTTGCGCGGTAGTGTGAGTTGCGCATTAGGTTGTCCTTATCAAGGCGAAGTCACTGCTGAAGCAGCTAGCGATGTTGTGCGCCGTATGCGTGATTTAGGTTGCGATGAGATCGATATCGCAGACACTATCGGTGTGGCAACCGCAGGAAAAGTCCGGCGTGTATTCGAGCATGCTGCACGTGAATTTCCCCTAGAACAGTTATCGGGTCATTTTCACGATACGTATGGTCAGGCCTTGGCGAATATTTACGCCGCCCTCGAAGTGGGCGTATCGATTTATCACTCGTCGGTTGCTGGTTTGGGCGGCTGTCCTTATGCCAAAGGTGCTACAGGTAATGTGGCGACCGAGGACGTGTTGTATTTGATGCAGGGTTTAGGTATTGAGACCGGTATTTCACTCGATGCGGTAGTTGAAGCGGGTGAATTTATCTCGACGCATCTGGGCCGACAGTCATCCAGTCGTGCAGGTACGGCGATAGCGAGTAAGCGCGCTGCGTAAAACGGTGACACGATGATTACGATACGAGGCGAGTGATGAGTCCAGAATTACAACCCGGTGTGACATTTGAATGGCAAACCACGGTGCCTGAGCGTGGTTTAGTGCCCCATCTATTTGGTGAACACACAGCCTTTGCGAACGACATGCCGCCGGTATTAGCGACCGGTTATATGGTGGGTTTGATGGAGCTGGCTTGTACCCAAGGCATCATGCCTTATGTGGATTGGCCACGCGAACAGAGTCTGGGTGTGCATGTCAGCTTTTCGCATTTGGCTGCGACACCGCCGGGAATGCAACTCACCATACGTGGTGAAGTAATCGCCGTCGAGGGTCGGCGAGTACGTTTCAAAGTAGAGGCATGGGATGGTTTGGATAAAATCAGCGAAGGTGAGCACGAACGTGCAGTGATCATCGCGGATAAGTTTCATCTCAAGCTAGCCGAAAAAAAACAGCGCGCCGGAGTGTGATTCAGTGAGTGCTCAGCAAGATTTAAATCATTTTGACCCTCTCAAGCATGAGGGTCCTTACCCCACGCCGTGCATAGGTATTTGCCACATGGATAGCAAATCAGGTTTATGCAAGGGTTGCCATCGCACGATTGATGAAATTATCGACTGGGGCGTTGCATCGGAATCAAAGAAATTCGCGATCTGGCAAGAAATCAAACGTCGGCGTAGCTCAAGGTAGCCAGTCCGTAGTATCGCAAGCCAAAGTCGTTGCACAATGCTTTTGCGAGTTGATTTCAGCACGCAGTCATTTTCTAAATGGCAGATCTCACAACCCTTGATCGCAAGGTACAGTCATGAAGCTTCCCGATGGTATGCATGTGCTCGAGAGAGGTTGGCTCTCGTCGAACAATATTGTTTTTATCGATGATGAAAGAACAGCGATCGTCGATACGGGTTACAAAAGCCACGAAGAGCAAACACTACAATTGGTGCAGTCTTTACTGGCAGGTGGGCCACTCGATGCTATTTACAACACGCATCTTCATTCCGATCATTGCGGTGGTAACCGTATTTTGCAAGAGGCCTACCCCAATGTTCGTACCTCGGTCCCTGAAGCAGAATTGCGACGTGTTGAAAACTGGGAAACCCGTTTACTGACCTTTAAAGCTACTGGTCAGCGCTGCGATAAATTTCGCGCTGAAGAGAGCGTCAAAGCGAATCAAAAAATACGTCGTGGAGGCATGGATTGGGTAGTGCATTGCGCACCGGGTCATCATCCGTATTCGTATATTTTATTTTGCGAAAAGCACGGTATTTTGCTTTCTGCGGATGCGCTTTGGGAAAAAGGCTTTGGTGTGATTTTTCCGGCGCTAGATAGCTGGGCAGGATTTAAAGAAACGCGCGATACGCTGGATATGATAGAAGCGATGGATGTGCGCTTAGTAATTCCTGGTCATGGCAGGCCATTTACTCAAGTTCAAGAAGCAATTGAGGCGGCCCATTCACGGTTGAATTATCTGGAGGCCGATCCTCTGCGTAACGCACAGAATGGCATTAAGGTATTAACGAAATTCTTGCTGATGGATAAACAGCGTGTCAAATTATCTGAAGTACCCAAACTACTCGCCAGCGTTCCGTTAATTAGCGTCGCGAATCGGCGTCACCTGAGTTATGGAGAAATCCATTTAGCGTATTGGACAGTGACGCAACTCAAGCGCGCTGGCGCCGCCAGAGTCGAAGGTGATGAATTAGTAAATATCGAACCTGCGAACTGACGACGTTTTTCAGTAAGTATTTTTATGAGCGTGGATACGGCGTTGCCATAATGCGTGCACGGGCTGCGACGTATTCTTTACTCAAGCGATCGATGACTTCAGCGGTGGTTGGTACATCGGTCATCAAACCCACACCCTGGCCTGCACCCCAGATATCACGCCAGGCTTTGGTGTTATTGCTACTTGAAAAACTCATACTGGATTTGTCGGCCTCTGGTAAATTTTCTGGATCGAGCCCGGCTTTAATGATCGATTTTTTCAAGTAGTTGCCATGAACACCAGTAAACAGATTGGTGTAAACAATATCGGCTGCGTTCGATTCTACAATCGCCTGACGATACTCTTCGCTGGTGTTGGCTTCTTGCGTTGCTAACCAACGCGAGCCGATATAAGCAAAATCAGCTCCCATGGATTGCGCGGCGAGTATGCCGTCACCATTCGCAATCGATCCCGATAAGGCAATTGGACCGTGAAAAAATTTGCGTATCTCACCCACTAACGCAAATGGAGAGAGTCCACCGGCATGACCACCCGCGCCGGAGGCGACTAAAATTAAACCATCAACACCTGCTTCAAGGGCTTTTTGTGCATGCCGAATCGAAATAATGTCGTGCATGACGATACCGCCGTAGCTGTGAATCGCATCCAGCATTTCTTTCGGAGGCGCGCGCAGCGAAGAGATGATGATAGGTATCTGATGCTTTACGCAGACTTCGACATCATGCGCAAGACGATCATTGGATTGATGCACGATTTGGTTGACGGCGATCGGGCCAATGATGGCATTCGGATTGGCTTTCTTGTGATCTTCCAAAGCCTTTTTAATTTGACGTATCCACTGATCTAGCATTTCGGCTGGACGTGCATTCAATGCGGGAAATGATCCAACGATGCCACCTTTGCATTGTTCGATCACTAACTCTGGGCAGCTAGCGATAAACAGCGGTGAGCCTATGACAGGAATGCGTAAATTCGATAGTGCAGCAGGGAGGGTCATGCGAGTCTCCGGATGGATTTGTTATTGAATTTTTTACAGATTATAAGTCAAGCTGGTAGTGCAAGCATTAGCGCAAAATCGTTACAGAGCGTGGGTGCTGCCACCACGTGCGATTAATTCCAGCCATTGCATAAAGCCGTTAAGTCTTTGCCACAGTTCTATGGTGGAGTCAGGCAGAGCCAGACCGCGGTTGAAGTGAACAAAAAGTAGTTTGGTATCAGCATCCATGCCTTTTTCTACCGCTGTCCATACGCTCATTCTGCAACCTGTCGCTGGGCTATCCGGTGCCACCGCCACAAATCGATACCCAATCCCATTCAGCTTCCATTCTTCACTCATCTGTTGAGCGGCGAGTTCCAGTGCTTTTGCGGGAACGGGTACAGAGAGATGCCAGGCGTGTCGCGATGGATATAAATTTTCACTCTCTGTCGTTGTTAGCCATTGAATGGGCCATTCATTAATGACGGAGACACCCGCATTTAATCGTGCGCCTGAATGCAGATAGCACGTACCCGCTGGGATGCCGAGTTTTTGGTGATCGGGTGTGATGGAAAGTGACGGGGCAATCCACGCATGCCCGAGTGCCACACCGGAGGCAGGAATGATGTGAACTTTGCCAAAGCTTTCACGAGACATCAGCAAAGTTTTTACATGAGTACGAAAAGGAGTGAGCAGCAATGTGTTTGGTGCCATTGTTTGAATAGTTTCTATGGCATTCCATAGTCGTTGTCTTTGCGGTGCTGTTAAATCACTACTGTTTGTCGTTGGATCGATTAGTTTTTTTGTTAGAAAAATTTCCAACATGTCGCGTAGTAAAACGGCAAATAACGACTCGTTATTATTGAGGCTAAGATCATGTATGGTGACTAAATCAACCAACAGTTTTTCACCTTGTTGAATGACTTTGCTGGGGCCTGGTTCTTCTTCGATGATGGATATATTTTCTAAGCGGGTATGACCAGTAACTGTGCGTTCAAGCTGTCTGGCAATTCTAAGCAGGCTTTGAGGTGTTTTTTCGGAATCTAACCAATCACTAGTGCAGACTGATAATTGATTACGAATGTGTTGAGCTTGCTCGATGGGTAGTTCTTGTACAGTAGTTAAAATTAATTTTTCGCATCCGCTTACGTTATTCGAGGTTTCAAGTAGTGTGAAAAGTTCTGTGGTGTTTAGTAATGTATTTTTTTTCGTGTGCGGTGGACCATTGCAAAAGCCATACTCCAAATACATTTCGTCATCGATAGCTGATTCGGCAATTTGACATTCATATCCAACCTCTCGTAAGTGATTAGCCAGAGCGTCACGTTCTGGACGAGCGAGTGTTGAGAGATGCATGTCTAGTAAAAGTAAATATTTCGTTTTGCTTTCAATTGCGCCATTCACAAAAGGTCGCAAGGAATTCAAAAAAAAGTCGATTTGCTGAACTAAAAGTTTAGAGTTGGAACAAGAGCCTAAATCTGGGCAGGGCGTATTTAGAGAAACAGGCAAAGATTTGACTAATTGTCGAAATGTTTTTCCGGTGTGCCAGCTAGCATCGTAGTAATAACTGGCGCGCTGGCGCCAAGGGGTAAGGCTGTTATCGCGCACTTGCGATGGTGATTTCATGATTGGCGCATTCGATCCGCTAGACCCATTGAGTTTTTCTTTCGACTGGATGTGGTGGGTATTGCTTTTCGACAGCTTTGTACTGAGCGCGCGCATAGTGATTCCTTAAGTCGTCTAGGGTTTGCCGGGAGAAACAGGCCTCCATGAGTACCAGCTGTGATGACTAAGTTTGCAATAGAGGAATGAATGAGGCTGAGCCGTATCAACGAGTACGGTCGTAGGGTGCGATTATCGGCAAGTAAAAATTTTTCGAAAATAGTCATGTGTATGCGAACCATTCTGTTTTTTTTGTCACCGACAAATACCACCCGATCAATTTCTTGGCCGATATATTTTTCGCCTTCACTTCACGAGGTTTGCAATGAGTTCTAACGTCATCCGATCAGCCCCGACGGTAACTCCTAATTTGCAGGGTCAGAATGGAGTTGAGCCAAGGACGGGTGCTAAAAATAAGGTCGCCCAACAACCGCGTATGAAAGCGCTTGTTACTAAAGTGCGTGCCGACGTAAGCGCCACAACAAATCATTCATCAACGCAAGTAGCTATGAAGCAACATAGCGAGCCGCGGGCCTTGGTGAAAGTTGATCAGAAGGCAGTGGCTCAGCTGCTGCTCGAAGGGAATATTTCTCTCGACGAGATCAATGGAGATAAGCATGCTGCTTATTACAAGCATGCCAGCATGATGATCAGCGGCGCTGCAAACGATAAAACCTTCCTGTTGCGTTGTCTCGTTAAGCTTTATGAGTCTGCGCCGGATGATACGGATCCCAAAGCATCCCGCGGCGATTGGCTAGATGATCAGAATGAACTATGGGGCGATGATTTGATGTTCCTGTTTGAACATGCCAAACAGGTTGACGGACTCAATAGTGCAGGGAAGCAGTATTTTTTAGATGTCTTGCAGGAGAAAGCCAATCTGCGCTACCGAGGTAAAGATAGCGAAGGTGATTTAGCTCAATCATTATTTAATGCCAAGCACCGCATGCCTATAGTGGAAGATCACTCGGCGTAATTCAAATTTACAGCGTATTTCATTCTGTCCCGCACTATCACTATTTCTTGAGTCTTACTGATAGCTGCGGGCGTCTTCAATAACTTTGCCATCGTTTGGCAAACTGCCAGCGGCCACTAGCTTTACTTCTCCACGTAATTTCGTCACGTCGCGGATTGATGCAATGATTGCTTCGGCATCGTTACTGGCCGAGTTGAGATCAGCAACTTCGCAATGTAAAGTCATATGGTCATTGCCCATTTCACCGGATACGACGAGTCGACCTTTCAGGATCTGCGGATGACGTTTAAGAATATCCGCTACTTGAGAAGGATGAACAAACATTGCGCGTATTTTGGTCGTTTGGTCGGCCCTACCCATCCAGCCTTTTAAGCGCTGATTGGTTCGACCGCAAGGGGAAGCGCCCGTCAAAATAGCTGACAAATCGCCGGTGGCAAAACGTATTAATGGATAGTCGGGATTAAAGGAGGTGATAACGACTTCCCCAACTTCACCGTCCGCCACTGGCTCACCTGTACCCGGACGGACGATCTCCAGTATCAGCGTTTCATCTAAAACCATACCGGGATTAACATGTCCGTTACTCAGAGTTTCATAGGCGATGTTGCCAATATCTGCGGAGCCGTAGGTTTGTAGTACGTGTGGCACGCCATGCTCATTTAGCCATCCACGCAAAGAGGGTGGAAGTGCCTCAGCGCCGACTAAAGCATAGTTCACACTACTGATGTCGTCACCCAGCTCGAGCGCTTTTTCAATAATAATTTTTAAAAATGAAGGTGTACCGACATAGGCCTTAGGCTTTAGCAAACTCATGGCTTGAACTTGCATTTCGGTTTGACCGATACCGGCAGGGATGATTGGGCAGCCAAGTTTTGCGGCGCCGCCTTCCACCATCAAACCTGCGGGTGTGAAATGATACGCAAAACAGTTTTGAATCAGATCGCCACTGCGCACCCCCAATGCATGCAGCGGCCGTGCATAGCGCCACCAGTCGGATCCGTGTCCTTCAGG
>JACCEC010001272.1_pt1 | contig 17107 bp, 27 predicted proteins | sample 7450121 | NCBI WGS metagenome assembly JACCEC01 (sample SAMN15323455, study PRJNA562643) | freshwater metagenome | isolation source: river surface water | place: USA:Blue River Watershed | collected 2017-08-18 | reverse complement strand
GCGTTCAATCAACTTTGGCGGAACAGACTACGCAACTGGTAAAAACAGATTCGAAGGAAAAGTTCCTAACATCATAGAAGAAGACGAAGAATTATTCTCAGCTTCAAAATTATTTGAATTAATTCAAAAAAAATAAAAAAAAAAAAATTTTAAAAGGAAAAACAAATGAAAATTACTTTAGGCGCTAAAGAATTAGAAAACATTGTTGGTTCATGGGCAACTGACAGATATGACGCTGGTGTTCCATCTGTTAAAATCGTAAAAAAAAGAGACTCAATTGATGTAATAATTGACTATGCAGACGCAAAAGAATCAGAAACTTTATGCAATTATGTATGCAATGACTATTGCGAGACAGCAGAAGACTCTGAAGAAACACAAGCTTAATTAAAACAAACAATCAGCTTTAGGTGAAAGTAACATATTTATGTAAAATCTAACAATCAATATATTATGACAGATATATTGATATAAACCAAATACAATAAAAGGAATTAACATGTCAACAACAGTAGATTTATCAGCAATCGGAATTTCAGCAGAAGTTCAAGCAAAAGCGCCAGTGCAAGATATCAAATCAAGAACATGGTCATCTCAAGTAGCAAAATGTGTAATTAATGAAGCAGCAGTATTTAAAACTGCATCAGGTGCAACAATGTTTAAATTATCAATTTCAAATGAAAACGGTGACAAATATGAAGAATATGCAAACACTAAATATGTTGCAAAAAATGATGATAAAGATGGAAAATTCAAAGCAGGTGAAGAAGTTGAAAACATGGCTGGTGTATCTTTAGTTACAGCTTTAGTTGCAGCTACAGGATGTACTGATATTGCAGCTAAACCAGCTAAATTCAAAGCTTATGCAGTTGAAGAGCAAGAAGGTATGGCATTAACAGGTGTTATCGGTAAAGTTGCTTTATTTGCTATCAGAGAAATCAACACTGAAGGTGCTCAATACCCTCAATCAAACGAAATCTCATTAATCACAGATTTAGATGGTAACAATGCAAAAGGTGAAGAAGTTATGTCTAAATTCATCAAATTAATTGAAACAAACCCAATCTTAAACAGAAAAGCTAAAGATGGTGCAACAACTGCAGCTGCAACAGCTGGTTCAGCAGAAGCAAAAGACGCTGTTAAAAACATGAAATTCTAATCATTACAAATGGAACCGATTAAAGTTTCTAAAGATCCAGTATCTAGCCATATCATCTCGATTGATATTGGCTTAGACGGTGGAATTTATAAAAACGGTATAGCTTATCCAATGCCTACAACTGAGATAATCCTCAAAGCGCCAGTGATGGTGCAAGCATTGGATAAATCTGGTAAAAAAGTTATTATTAAATCAGGACCAGACAAAGGTCAAGTTAAGATGAAAATCAAAACACCAGCAGTAACAAAACGAGAACTTGATGTGTTTAAAATACAAGAATTATTTGAATCAAATGATAAACAAACAATAGTTCTTGAGCTACCAGGTAACAGCATAGGTAATAGCGCTAGAAGCTCTTCTACAACAGATAGAAACTTTGGTAAACTACTAGCTATAGCAGAACTATCTGGAGCTAATGTAGTTACTTTACCAGCAAACCAATGGAAGAAAGCATTAAATCTTTCTAAAGAAAAAATTGACTCAATTAATCTAGCAGAACAATTATCTGGCGCTTTGTTCAGAAGCCATAGAAACAAGCTGTATGATGGATTAGCTGAGGCACTATTAATAGGTTACTATTATTCAGAAAAGATAAAATCTAATCTATTTTAATATGTAATTTCCCTATTCTTCAAAGCGCCAGTGTGCATGTATGCGGTATCCTGAAGACTCGCCACAGGTCAATAGCTTTATGGCGCTATTAGAAATGCATGCAATAAAGACCATATTTATAATTTACAAATTAAGGAAAAACAAATGAACAAATCAGAATTAATCGAAGCATTAGCTACAAGAACAAATACATCTAAAAAAGCTGCAAAAGAAACAGTTGAAGCATTAATTGAAGTAATCAGTGAAACACTAGCTAAAAAAGAAGAAGTTGCATTAACAGGATTTTTAACACTTAAAACGGTTGCAAAAGCTGCTACAACAGCAAGAGTTCCAGGTACTGACAAAATCGTTGATGTTCCAGCTAAAACAGTTGTTAAAGCTGTTATCGGTAAAAACCTTAAAACTTTAGTAGCTGGTAAATAATTATGAAAGACCAACACGAAAAAATCAAAGAATATAGAGATTTATCTCAACAAGAGATTGATTTGATGAATGAAGGTAAAGCTTTAGCTGAACAGGTTGGTCTTTATATTGACAAGCTGCAAGCTTTAGACTCTACTGATAAACGATGGGTTGCTACTGGAAAAACTGATTTACAAAAAGGCTTTATGTCTGCAATCAGATCAATAGCTCAGCCAACAACATTTTAAGGATATTCTATGTCTATAAATATTAGAAAGAGAAATGGATCATTAGAACCATTAAATATTGATAATATCAATAAACAAGCTATTCCAGCTTGTGAAGGCTTAGATGGTATTTCATATGAAAATCTATTACTTGATGCAAATATTATGTTTGTTGATGGTATGTCATCATCTGATGTTCAAAAAGCATTAATCAGAACTTGTAAAAACAAAATTGATATTGATGTTCCAAATTGGACCTTTGCTGGCGCTAGATTAACGCTATATGATTTATATCATAATATGAAAAGATTCTATAATGTATCTGAGCAACGAGGTCAAGTTTATGATGCTATAACATTAGCTAAATATCTTGATATGAATAAAGACAATCTTGCATATTCAGTTATTGCAGGACATGTTGATTATGTAGCAGTTGATGTTGAAGAACTTAATGCTTACATAGCGCCAGATAGGGATAAACAGTTTAATCTTATAGGTATAGAAACTTTAATAGAAAGATATTTATTAAGAAAAAACAATGTAGTATCTGAGCTACCTCAGCATTTATTTATGTCATTAGCAATATTTTTATCTAAATATGAAGTTAATCCAACTGAGACTGCTAAAGAGTTTTATGATGTATTATCTAAGTTTGAAGTAATGATGGCAACACCAACATTGTCAAATGGTAGAAGAAAAGAAAAATCTTGTTTCTCTTGTTTCGTAGGTCATACTCCTGATACAATTGAAGGAATATTTGCTACTTACGCAGAGCAAGCATTATATAGTAAATTTGGTGGTGGTATTGGTTGGAGTTGGTCAGCAGTTAGAGCACTAGGTGGAATAATTCAAGACAAACCAGGAGCGTCTGGTGGTAAAATTCCATGGCTTAAAATTGAAAATGATGTTGCATTAGCTGTAAACCAACTTGGTGTAAGAGCTGGAGCTATAAACTGTTATATTGAAACTTGGGACTTAGATATATTTGACTTTCTAGACCTTAAAAAAACATCTGGTGAAGACAGAAGAAGAGCACATGATTTATTCATATCTCTATCTGTAAACAGCTTATTTATCGAAAGATGTAAGCAAGATGTTGAATGGACTCTATTTGATCCATATGATTGTAGAGATTTAACTGAAATTCATGGTGAAGAATTTAGAGTTGCATATGAAAATTATGAAGCAACTTTAAAAACTAATCCAGAGTACTTTACTAATCCTCCAAAAGTTATAAAAGCTAAACAACTAATGAGAGCAATAATGACTAGATACTTTGAATCTGGTATGCCATTCTTGCAATTCAAAGACAATGTTAATGCTAAGCACGAACATCCAGAAGAAGGCATCATTAGAACTTCAAACTTATGTTTTAGTGCAGATACAAAAGTTACAACAAAAAGAGGTGACATTAGTATAGCAGAGGTAATCGTTGGTGATATTGTTATGTCTAAAAACTTAACTACTGGCGCTCAAGAATGGAAAACAGTTACTGCAAGCGCACAAACTGGGACAACTACTGAGTATATTGTTATAGAAAAAGAAGATGGAAGCGAACCAATAAAATGTACGCCAGACCACAAAATTTATACAAAAAACAGAGGATATGTAGAGGCAAAAAATCTACTTGAATCAGATGAGCTTGATGAACTTCAATACATTTAATGTGTGTTGAAGTTCATATGTATTATAATTCAAATAAAAAAGGAAACTTAAAATGAATTATATAAAATTACATCAAAGCTTCATTCAATATTTTTTGAAAACTTCTCCAAAAGAAAGACTTATATCTAGAGACAAAACAGATAAAAGATTGCTAAATGGAAATGATTTTATTTATACTGAAAGACATCATGTAACACCAAGAAGTCTTGGAGGATTAGATGTAGACAGCAACTTAATAGAATTATTGCCGGAAGAGCATTTATTTGTACATGAACTAAGATATAAAGCTTTTAATAAAAGAGAAGATATGCTTGCGGTTAGGTTCTGCATCAATGGATATAATAATCCATCTACTGGTAAGCCTAAAAATTTAAGCTATGTGCTAAATAAATCTATTAGAAAAGGTTATGCATTTATAAGAAATCAATCTGCAGAATTTAGAAAAGAGCATGGTTGGCAAACAAAAGACGGAAGAAATAGAATTTCTAAATCAAAAATAGGAACAATGCCAGCAGTATCATCTTTAACAGGAGAATCTGTTGGAAATGTTCATATTAATGATCCAAAAGTTATATCAGGAGAGTATGTTCATCACTCAACTGGATATTTAACAGTTATTGATCAAGATGGTAAAAAAACAAGAATAACAAGTATTGAATATCAAAAAAATAAAGATAAATATACTTATTTCTTAAGCCAATCTGGTGAAAAAAATAGTAGATATTCAGGAATAACAGATGACGATATAATCAATGAAGGAGTAAGACTTAGCTTAATTGCTGGAGAAATACTTCCATATAGATATATACTTAGAAAATCTAAAATGAATCTTCCTAAATCATTATCAACAATGAGATTCAATGGAATGAAAGCCAGTGGATACATTATTGAAATGAAAAAAAAGTTGCCAAACATGATATATAATAGAAACTACAGAGATAAAGATTCAGTTGAAAAAAGCAGAGAATCAGCAAACAATTTCTATAGAAATAAAGTTAATAGCGAAAGGAAAAAAAATGAAAATTAAAAAAATAACAATAATAACAGTACAAGAAGAGCCAGTATACGATATAACAGTAGAAGATAATCATAATTTTTATGCAGAAGGAGTTCTTGTACACAACTGTACGGAGATCCAACAACCAACTGATGAAGATAGAACAGTTACTTGTAATCTGGCTTCTATTAATTTAGCAGTTGTTAATACTAGAGAACACGCTGAAAAAGTTGTTCCTATAGCTATGAGAATGCTTGATAATGTTATTGATGTTTCATCATATCCAACGGAGAAAGCAAGAAAAACACATCATCATACTAGATCAGTTGGTCTTGGAACAATGGGTGAAGGTGAATGGATTGCTACATCTAAAGTTATGTATGGTTCATCTAAACATAAAGAAATGGCATATGAACTATATGATGCTATCTATTATTTTGCTGCTGAAGCTTCAAAAGCACTAGCAGTTGAAAAAGGTCCATGGAAGCCAGGAAAAGACTTCAGAAACGCTTATTGGGGAGCAATAGCACCAACATCTAGTATATCTATATTAGTTGGTACAACAGCATCTCATGAGCCAGTGTTTAAGAGAAAATTCCAAGAAGAAAACATGATGGGAATATGTCCAGTTGTAGCTCCAAAGCTATCTCCTGAGAACTATGAATATTATGTATCAGCTTACGATGTTAATCAGTTTGATATGATTGACTTAACAGCAGTCAGACAACAAGCATTAAATAGATACGGTGGAGGTCAATCAATCTCTCACAATATTTATGTTATTCCAGAAAAAACTGAGATGAAAAACATTTATGATTTAATCTTATATGCTCACGACTCAGGTTTAATGACTACTTATTATTTAAGATCTAAAAGTCAAAAAGAAAAAGTAGAAAATGAATCAATGTCTAGCAATATTGCTTGTTCAGGATGTGAATAATGGAAGCTAAAAAGATATACAACTTAATCTCAGAAGAAGACTTTAATGATGCAAAAATCATTAATGGTAATCCTTCTGGGATTATTAATTTTGAAAAAACTAATCATAAATGGGCTACAAGCCTATGGGATTTAATGGAATCTAGAACCTGGTTTCCACGCGAAATTAACGTATCTTCTGACAAGACTTCATATCCTAAGCTTACTGAGTATCAACATAGATCTTTTGATCTAGTTCTTGCTCAGTTGATTACTAATGATTCAATTCAGACTAATCAATTAATGGATTCTATTAATAGATACATTACTTCTCCAGTTGTAAATGCTTGTCTTTCAAGACAATCATACGAAGAGGCGAACCATAGTCGTTCTTATGCTGTTATGGCTGAAGATATCTGTGGAGACACTGATAGAATCTATAATATGCACAAGCATGACGAAGGTCTAGCTAGAAAAAACAATGCAGTTGCACAAATGTATGCAAAAGTTAATTCTTCTGATAATCCATCAGATTATGATGTTTTAAAAGCTGCAGGAGCTAATCAAATTCTTGAGAAGCTTGTATTTCCATCAGGATTTGTAATCTTATGGAGCATGAAAAGTCTTATGCCAGGAACTGGTCAAATGATTTCATCAATCGACAGAGACGAAGATAGCCATGTAATTTTATTTAAAAATATTTTTAGAAATATCAAGAATCAAATTATTGAATCTAATTTCTATCACGATACAACTTTATCTAAAACTATTGAAGAAATTAAAGATATGATTATTGATATGGCTGAAGAAGAAAAAATTTGGGCTAAATATGCATCAAAAGGTTTACTAGGTTTCTCAGAAGCTGCAATAGACAAATATGTTGAATTTAAAGCAAACGCTGTATGTAAAAATCTTAAGATTGATAACATATATCCAGAATCAAACGGTGGTCCATTATATTCAATTGAAGTTGAAAATTCATTACTTATTGGTGATAAAAAAACTAATTTCTTTGAAACACAAGTTGTTGATTACTCTGTAGGTTCTCTACAGGGAGATTTCTAATGAAAAACATTAGAGACAAAGTAATAATTCAAATAGGTGGATTTAAGCGTTCAGGTAAGGATACTATCTCTCAAATGATAGCTAATCATTATCAATCAAAAGGCAAGCTAGTGGATATTTTCCACTATGCTGATCCACTTAAGCAAATAGCTGCATCAATTTTTGACATATCACTAGAACAACTTGATGAATTTAAAAACAATAAAACTGAACTCTGGCGCTTTGACGAATTTGGAGATGCATATCAAGTTACAAACTTTAGAGAGATTCTTATGAAGATAGGAAACGAATCTATCAAGCCAGTATTCGGTAATGATGTTTGGCAAAAGATTATATATGAAAAGATTGAAAAATCAGAAGCTGACATTATTATAATACCAGACTTTAGATTCAAAGTTGAGCATATTCCAAATGCTGTTACAATCAGAATAATCAATAATTATATCGTTAATGACACTGATCATCCGTCAGAAACTGAGCTTATTGATTTTGATTTTGATATGTTAATTGACAATACTAATTATCATCAAACTCAAGAAGAAGTATCTTACTATTGTGAACAAATGATTAATAATTATATCAAGCAAAAACACGGAGATATGTTATGGAAAAAATAAACAAGAAAAACATTATAACTCTTTACAGAGATGATGTTTTCATGGATGAAACTTATCATAAGTTAGCAGCTCATCCGTTAACTATCAAAGGTGTAGATGATGATGGACATGAATATGTTAATTTTCTTCTAACATCTTTTGACTCAGTTTCATATGACGACAAGGATTTGATACTTTCCTTAGCGCCAGGTGATGATGATAACCTAGATGAAGAACCATCTAATACAACAATACTTTAAGGTTAAAAAATGACATTTAAACAATACACTGCTGGCGCTTTGAGAACTGAATCAACACTTTGTCCTCTAGCGCCAGAAGTTGAAAGCAGAGGTCTATCAAATAGACTTTATCATGCAATTTTAGGACTATGTACTGAAATGCATGAAGTATATGATGCTATAGAACTTAAAGATCCAAACACTTGGGATAATGTAAACTTACTCGAGGAATTTGGTGATCAATTCTGGTATCTAGCAATAGCAGCTGACGAACTTAAAATCACTAAGCAAATTAATGATTTTAAAGTTGAATCTGTTGACCAAGAAACTTTATGTAATCCAATGTCTAAATATATTTTCATTAAAAATCTTAGACAGCTACAAGCAGGATTACTTGACACTTGTAAAAAAGTAATGTTTTACGGTAAACAATTAGACTTAGAAGTTGTAAAAGAAAACATCTTTACTCAATATCTAATGATAAGAGCAAACATCGTATTAATCTCTCAAGACGAAGAAACTATTGATTCTGTTATGCATATCAACCTTGCAAAACTTAAGCAACGATATCCAGAAAAATTTGATGGATACAAAGCTGAAATCAGAGACTTAGATGCTGAGAGAAAAATCTTAGAAAAGATTTAATCAACAAAGCGCCAGATAGTGATGTTAATCACAACACTGGCGCTTGATTGATTAAATAAAAGGAAAACTATGAATAAGAAAGTTAATGATGCATTTATGTCAGTTTTAAAGACATATGGAGCATTAGAATGGCACAAATCTAAATATAATAGTTACTATATTAAATTCAAAGATACAAGGCTAGGAAGCATCAGAATAGCTGATCATGATGGTAGAAAAAAATATTCATATACTTATCAAGTTTTTACACAAAATAAAACAAAAGACGAACTAAGAACTGAAATTGAAAACATTATTGAAAAGATAATAATAAAATCTAAAATAATTGATAATTTCAATCATAAACATTACAAAGTATATGATCAAATGAATAAACAATACATAAAGTTAAAAAATGAACAAGAGTATATTAACAACATATTAAAAAAGGATAAATAAAAATGGAAAAATTATGGTTTTATATAGTTTGCTGGAAACATAGAAATGTTTTATCTCATGAATTTTTAGAACAATATATGTTGATACTTAAGGCAGCAAGAAGATGTGCTTATGATTTAGCTCACGCAGGTGGAAATTTATACGGAACTCCATATGCAGAATTTTATTCAAAAAGAGCAAGAATGTGGCAAAATTTATTTACACCACAAGGCGGAAAAGATTATAGGCATGATTTGCATATTAAAATTACTGATTTAGAGTCAAAGCTTGAACTATTAGAAGAATTATGTGAGAAGAATAATATAGAATTGCCATACGAAACTATACCATTTTAAGGAAAAAACAACAATGCCTAGAATACACGAAACAACACTATATAAATTTGATGAATTATCAACTGAATCAAAAGAAAGAGCAATAACTTCATTTCAAGAAGATGACTCATATCTTGATTACGAATGGGATGAATACACAATTAATGATTTTAAAACAATACTTGAACTTATAGGTTATTATGATATTGTTTGTTACTTTTCAGGTTTTAACTCACAAGGTGATGGAGCTTGTTTCTCTGCAAGATTTAGTAGAGAAAAAAGATGTTTACAGAAAGTTAAATCTTACTGTCCAAAAGAAGAAAAAATTCTTAATATAGTTGAGCAAATTCAATCTGAAATTCCACTACATGAAGAATACGAGATTAAACACTCAGGACGTTATTCACATGAATACTGCACAAACGTGTACTATTTAGGAGATAACAACAAAGCAGAACAACTTGATGAAAGATTCTTAGAACTATCAAGACAGCTAATGAGAATACTATATAAAAAGCTAAATGATGAATATGATTATCTAAATTCATCTGAAGCAATAATTGAATTCATAAAGGCAAACGATTATGAATTCACAGAAGACGGAACGCTACACTAAAAAGGAACAATAAAATGATTAAACTTACAAAAAACCAATTAAAAAACCTTATCATATCATGTGATACAAACAATCCTAAATATGAATTGAATTTCATATATATAGATAAGCAAAACGCTGTATCTACAAACACTAGATGTGTTACAGTTATTGAGCACAACGAAAACACTGAAGAAATGTGGCTACATGTATCACTTGCTAAAACAGCAATAAAAGACTCAAAAGCTACACACTTCATTATTGAGTCAAACAATTCAATTATATCAGTTGACAAAGATGAATTCCACATTATGAGATATTCTATAACAATGACAGATTATACTTACTCAACAATGAGATTTCCAGATTATAAAAGAATTATTTCACAATCATGCACTAAGTCAAACATTCCATTTACTGATGCATCTCAAATTCAAGGAATACTGGCGCTAGATGAAGTTAATGTAAATCCTAAATATTTACCATTAATCTCTGAAGGATACATTTCTCATAATGGAGATCAACTACCAGTAATGATTCAAGACGCTGATAAGCTTATAACTCATGTAGTTATGCCAATAAACGATGGAAGATTCAAAGAACTAAAAGACTATTTAAAGAAAACAAAATGAGTCTTACAAAAGAACAACAAGAAGTTGTTGATAAATGTAAAGAAAGATTTCTATCCAATGAGGAAGAAAGTTATATTCAGGTAAATGCAATAGCTGGTAGTGGAAAATCTCATACTTTAATTTCAATAATTGACGCAGTTAAGGATTTAAAACCTAGATTTAAAAGCAGATACTTTGCATATTCTTCTAAGCTTGCAAAGGAAGCCAAGGAAAAATTTAATGAAAAATATACTACATCTTCAACTATTCACTCTATGGCTTTCGGAAAAACAGTTCTGCCGCTAAAACTTAAAGTATTCACTGGAAACATGAAGCCAGAACAACTGCTTCAAATTCCATTTGAAAATGATTTAGTTCATTTTGATAGAAAAAAATTTACAGACGCAAGAAAAAAAAATCTATTATACAATTTATCAGTATACTTTACATCTCAGTATGTAACTATATCTAACTACATAGACTCTATAGAAGCGCAGGAAAGGGACAATGAATTAGAAGAACTTATGAGATATTATTTCACACTTATGGCTCAAGGAAAGCACGAATGCACTCATGGGTTTTATTTAAAACTTTATCACATAATGCTTCATAATGATCCAGAATCTAAGTTTTTAAACGAAGGTTTTGATGTATTGTTATACGATGAAGTAGGAGATGCAAATCAGGCTTCACTTCAGATATTTAAACTTTTAAAATCTAAATTAAAAGTAATGGTTGGAGATGATCTTCAGAACATTTTTGGATTTAATAATACAATTAATGGATTTACAGAAATGGAAGGAATAGGAACATCTTTTACTCTATCTACATCTTTTAGGGTATCTGATAGAATAGCATCTAAAATAGAGCCATTTTGTAAACTTTATTGTGATCCAGATATGAAATTCTCAGGAATACATTACAATAAAAAAGAAGATAATTCTATGGCTTATCTATCAAGAACAAACTCAACTTTAGTTGGTAAAATGATAGAACTAGATGATCAAAAAATACCATACAACTTAACCAAATCAGCAGAAGAAATGTTTGCAGTACCAATAGCTTTATGTTCAATAAAAGAAGATAAACCTATTATGTTAAGAGAACTTATGTATCTTCAAAAAGATGTAGACAAATACTTCTCTGATATGTATTTACAACATGAATACGATAGCGTATTTGGATATATAGCATCTAAACATTCTGATGATATAACTATTAAAACAGCATGTGCATTAATAGGAAAGTATAAAGTATTCAAAATATTCGAAACATATAATAATGCAAAAAACCATGCAGTAGGTAAAAAAGATCATTATATAACACTATCAACACTCCACAGTTAACGTAATGATTTACAAAATTCATTAAGCAAAACTCAAGGAATATGAATGTATAATTCATACATATAAACTCAAGGAATGCAAAATGAAAATGAAACCATTAAATCAATCTGAATATACAATGAAGATTATAAAAGATTTAGGAATAACAACAGCTAATGAAAACACAACAAGCACAGGAAGATATGCAATATTTGAATGTACAAAATGTACAAAACATTTTAAAGCAAGATGTGGTGGATCTGTAGCAAAAGCTCAGACAACATGCCATGAATGTACACTTAATCCGCTAGAGACAACAAAACATCCATTATATGCAATATGGAATGGAATAAAACAAAGATGTTATAGTCCAAAAAGAAAAGACTATTGCAAATATGGAGCAAAAGGTGTAACTATGTGTGATGAATGGAAGAATAATCCACAATCATTTATAGATTGGTGTATTGAAAATGGATGGAATAATTCATTGGTTGTTGATAAAGATATAAAATGCAGAGAACTTAATATTTTTCCAGCAATTTATTCTCCAAAAACAATAACTTTTATAACAACTCAAGAAAATTCAGAAGAAGCAAATGCAAAAGAAGTAAATCAATTTAATATTGATGGAAACTTTATAGCAAAACACATATCTTGTGTAAAAGCTGCTGCTTCAGTTGGAAAAATTGGAAAAAATGCAAAATCATCTATAGCTAATTGCTGTAGAGGTGTATCAAAAACTGCATTTGGATTTAAATGGGAATATGTAAATTAAATTTACAACAGCTCGCATATGGAGAATATCCATATGTCGCTATCTACTAAATAGCTGGAAACTTCTTAGAGCTTTTCTATAGCGCCAGATGATGGTGTGATGAACAAGGAAAAGATTGGACAATCAGCAGCGATATGATATTTAATCATAAAGCTTCAACGACTATCGCTGAGATGCGAGTACACCCAAGTGGGAGCAATAAGCTTTAAACGGAAACGGTAGACACCGCAAAACATTATATTTAATAATGAAGGTGAAGATATAGTCTGGTCTATATAGAAATATATAGTTGAGTTAAAAGCTCAGATTTTGAATTAACGAATCAAAATTGAACAAAAACGAGTAAAGGACTTGAATGGGACACAGTAGTTATTATGGACGATATGAACGATAGGCTTTATAAGATAATTGACGAGTTAGAAGAATTAGTTTATATTACCAATAAATCTGCAGAATCAACTGATGAAAGAATAACTATTATTGACGCAATGACAGAATCTCAAAAACAAGAATTTCTATTATATTATGTAGGAGTTTCAAGAGCCAAGCATAAACTTATTAACGCAAAGCACCTTAATAGCGGCAAAATAATAGAGTAATATAAATATCTTTTATTATCTTACGCGATGTATTTGTTCTGGTTAAACATAATTTAATAAAATAAGATACAGCTTTAGATTTTTCTATGAAGACGAAATAGCAAAGCCAAACATAAACTTATTAACGCAGACCATTTAATGGCTGGAAATATTATAGAATAAAGGAAAAACAATGAAATTTATAGATTACGAAAAACAAAATCCAAGCTTTGATATATTCGAGGATTATTTACCAGAAATAGTTGATTCTGTAGATCAATACGAATGTAAAGCAAACATCTTGTATGCAATACAAGAAACATCTGGACTGCCACCTGAAGACGTTTATGAGGCAATTAAAAATGTTGTGGAATCATACTATGGCGGAATAGCATTTAATGTTTAAAGTAAAAAAAATTAAAAAACTTTCAGTATTAAAACAAAGAATTGAAAAAATACAATTTAATAAAACATGGAAAAAACAATCAACATACAATAAATCAAAATGTAATGAAGAAATTGGATCAATTTCAAGCTTTAGATTTATAAGCATATAAAGGAAACATTATGGAAAATACAATTACTATAGAAAATAAAAAAAATAATAAAGTATTTAAATCATATGATGATATGTATAATTGGTGGAAAGATGAAAATTCAAATTTAAAGAATTTATCAGTAGATGACTTAATACTTTTAATACATGCAGTAAGTTTTAAAATTTTAAAATCAGATTTCACACAAAGAGAAATTGCATTGTATTATATATATGGAGACTATAACTATTCTGAAGATGACATAGATGAAGAAGATATAGAACATGAAATAAAATATAATGAAATTAAACCATTGACGTCAAAATATCATATAGTTGATCTTGATGGTGTAAATTTAGCAAATGTAGAATCAGAATTATTTGACAGTATAGAAGATATTTTTTGCAGACTAGAAGAAACGTACCTAAATGACTATTTTAGTGAATATTAAAGGAAAACACAATGGAAACTAAAAAACCAACAGACTTATACTATATTCAAGACTCAAGAAGCTATGTAGGTAACTGCGTAGTATTCTGGGGTAAAGATGGAGGTGGTTATGTATGTGACATCACTAAAGCTGGATTATATACTTATGAAGAAGCTATGTCTCAACACAAGTCAAGACACACTGATATACCATGGCTAAAAGAAGATGTTGAAAATGCACTTAGAACATTCTGTGATGCACAATATCTTTCAAAGCGCCAGCATGATGGCTATGATGAGCTAGAACAGCACAAACTTAATAAAGCAAAGAAAGACAAGGATGATAGAGCAAGAGCTCATATATCTCAACTATCAGATGATTTAACATATGCAATGGAATGCTTATGGAGTAATGTGTCTTATCCTCTAGAAAGAGAAGAAGTTATTGAATCAATATCTAAATATGTGATAAAATCTCAATATTATGATCAATACCATACTCCTATTATTTATAATATTACATCTACTGATATATTCAAAGCTCTTGTGAAATCTAAAAAACTTAAAAAATGCAAAAGATGTGAATTATTTACTGATGAAGTTGAAGATAATATGTGTCAAACATGCATTAATGAACTAGAAGAGGAATTAGATAATGACAACAAATAAAGACGTAATTATAGATGAGCTAAAAGACGAAATTGAAAACTTAGCTTACGAAAACAAACGAATGGGTGATTTTATTCAATTATTAGGTTTAGCTCCAGATGAGATAACTTCATATGTAATCCATGGACACGAAACTGATGTTAAAAGAATGATTGATTATGTAATCGAAAACAACATATAAACCATCCTATTTCCAAGCCATTGTGCCGACAAGAGGGCAAACGAGTAAATTGTTTTTGCGAAGCTTGCGTAGCAAAAAAATTTACGAGAGCGGTCCTCTGCAGTCGGCACTTGTGGTCTTGATAAGCTCTCTACTGCAAGTAGTAAAAAACTAAAACAAGGATAAAGAATGAAAAGAAAAATAAAAAATGCATTAAGAATGACATTCAAGCAACATTCAGAAGAATTAGACTTAAATCTTTTTAAACAAAATGTAGAAAAAATAGACTTTGGATATATTACAGAGCAAGGAAATGCTTTTGTAGATGGTGAGATTCAAGAGTTTGCAACCATTAAAATATATTTCAATAAGGATAACAAATGAATAAACAAGAATGCAGAATCAAAAAAAAGAGACATTTTCATCATCACAGGGCTAATGAGAATATTGTTAATTACACATCTCAACATGGCGCTAATGAAAATGCTTCAGAATCACCATACAAAGCGCCAGAGGTTAAGACTACTGATAGACTAGCATTGATATTCGGAATAGCAATATCTGCTCTTACGATGGCTATGATATATCTATCTGGCGCTAAGTAAAACATCTCAAGCTTAGATGTTTCTTTATAAATCTTCTTTATGAATAGAAAAGTTAGCTTCAATATAAAGACAAATCTCTTTTAATTCTTTTTTATTTAATTTTGCAAAAAACTCAGCAGCTTTTCCTTTTCCTTGAGTTCTAATAGAAATAGTATGCTTTTTGTGATTGTCACTAAATGCTAAAACATCTCTTGGAGAATGTGGAGCTTTTTTTGTAATTTGTATCATTTTAATTCCTTTTTTAATAAATTAATAAAACTATATCTTTTTTTGATATTTTTGTCAAATTTATATTTTTTTAAAAATATATTAATTTATGAATTAAAATTAAAAATAAGAATTAAAACATTCATCAAGCTTAGGTATTTTTTTTTAATATCTTGCAGATGCTTATGCAAACCACAACTGTGCACTGCTCTCGAAATTTTTTTGTTCCGCTACGCTCCACAAAACAAATTTCTCATTGGCGCCCGTTGTGGTTTGATGGTGAGGGTTGTTTTTGTTTGTTAATATTTTATAATGATGTGTTTAATTTTTAAGGTTATTCTAAGTAGGCTCTGGATATACTTACAAGTAAGTTTACTTATGTAAGTATAAAGTTTTATAAAAGATCAGTTTTCGTCCAGACTTTCTGATCTTTTATAAGGTTTTAGCTGAGTAAGCTGAGTAGAAAAGTCTGGACAACTTTCTTTTACTCCCTTAAAATTTTTCAGTCTAGGAAAATAAAAATGGGAATCAATCCATTACTATCAAAACATATCAAAACTTTAGAGGAAAAAGATATGCTAACATCTATCTTAGAAAAAAACAAGGTTGCACTTATTCATGGTGAATCTGGATCAGGAAAAACTGTTTTTGCAATTAAGCATTTAAACGATAATAAAATTATTCCAATACTAGTTGACTTTGATGACAATTGTCAGCAAGAGATGAAAGAAAACGGTCTAGAGACAATAATTGTTGATGGATATACGTTTATGAAAGAAATACTTGACATTGGAAAAGGAAAAGATCTTAGAGATTCAATATCTGGATCTGTTTTAATAATAGACACATGGACATTGTTTTGTAAAGAAATGGATTATGATGAGCATCAAGCAATAGATATGATCAATAAGCTATCTAATTCAGGATTTACAATAATAATCCTTGCACACACAAAGCCTTTCTCTGGAAAAGAAGATGTTCCAGATGTTGATGGCAAGGTATACAGACATATAAAAAGCAGATTTTACATAAGAAGAACAACGCTAAAAAGCCAAATAGAATACGATTTGATAATAGAAAAAGCAAGAGGATATAAAGGTAAAAAAATTATATCATTAAGAGTTGAAATAAGAGACACAGGAGCAGGACAATGAAGCAAGAAGAAGCATTGAACAGTTTTTACTGCCTAGAAGCTGGTACAGATGGTGTTGAGTTAGTTAATGAGATTTATAAGAGTTTAGACAAGCAAAAATGTAAAAACTGTAGATATGCTAATCTTGATAAAGCTAGATATCTAGCTATACACAAATGTTTAATGGGTGTATCAGCTATTGATTATG
>JACCEC013039483.1_pt1 | contig 17109 bp, 9 predicted proteins | sample 7450121 | NCBI WGS metagenome assembly JACCEC01 (sample SAMN15323455, study PRJNA562643) | freshwater metagenome | isolation source: river surface water | place: USA:Blue River Watershed | collected 2017-08-18 | reverse complement strand
CACACATTCATGGGATGATAGCACTTGATAAGGACACTATGTCGGATAGGGAAGTAATCGATTTTGTCTGTGGCTTAATAAGGTCCAACGTTGCATCACTGTTTTCAACAAGAGAGCTGAATCGTTACATTGAGCTTGGAATATTTAATAAGAAACACGATTGGTTTGAAATGACAAAACTCGCTGAAACAATTCTTTCACACAAATGCTCCAAAAGATGCATGATAAGAATATCTGATGGCGGGGGTCCTGAATGTTTCCAGTGCAAAAAGCCACATCCAACAATGGGAAGACGAGACCCTTTGGAGGATGAATTCAGGGAGACAAAATTCTCATTGAGTCCAGAATGTATGGAAACGTTGGAGCGTATTGGAGTATACAAGCCTCCTGCGGATGGGGCAATGAAGGGAACTTTCGAGAATGAATTGTTCAGACCCACACGTCATTTTGGGCGATGTGATCCAAAAGCAAAAGAGAACATGTCACCCGTTATCTGTGAACTGTTTGGTGCAACAAAGTCCATGCAGAATGTTCAAGTGATGACAACTACAAATGGTGTGGCACGTTATGTTGTGAAATATGTCACACAGCTTGATCAGAATAATCAGGTTACTGTTGCTCCCAGTGTTCACAACAGCGCACAGATGCAGGTAAACACCAAATTTTTGCATAACACCAAGATTACTCGTTCTAGAACCAATGAAGATAAGGCACACCAGAAATCAAATCGCAAACATCAACCATGCGGAAGAGCTATTTCGGCACCTGAAATGCAGCAGAAACTTTTGGGTCAGAACGAAGTCATGACTACACTAGCATTTGTTCACATTAATACAATGCCATTTGAACAAAGGCAAACAACAGTGGTCAAGTTGGATTCAAAAGGAGCGTTGTGTCGACCAGATGAATCTAACAACGATGTTCAGTCATCGGTGTCCACTTCAGAACTTGTTCGTCAAAGGAAGAATTTTCCCGTAGAACGTCAATTGACTTCAAGTCAACGTCTACTATATCGTAACAATGGCGCGAAGTCGATTGGGTATGACATGGTAACGCAATTTGGCTTGCGTCCAGTTGAGCTCCTCGAATTATTCTCAAACGTTGGAAACTATTTTAGATGGTTCCATATTGATGCAGCCCCGTTGCAATTTTCCGATATGGAAAATCTTCTCTCTGCAGAGATAGGTATATGTTGTTGGATTGACTGTCTCGGACGTAGAATACGATTACGTCGTGAAGCATTTGATGAGGTGAAGGCATATTTGAATTCAATTGATATTTTGTCTATTGTCCACGTGCACTCTAATGTATTGAGGGTGTTGATTTTAGCATTCATAATGAATGATGGAGATAGAGACAGTATCTTTGTTTTCGAAGATGGGGGAAAGGATCTTCCCATACCTATCTACTCAAGCTTGACTCCACAGAGTGCAGTTGCATTTATTCTCCATATCATGTTGGTGTGTGGAAGATTTGAGACGGAACTTGACTTGATAAGGACGTCGTCATTGCGCGAAAGCTTAATAGTTGCAAAGTTAATTGGAATCGAGACAGATGAACTTTCTCTCCAGACGTATTCAAACAAGTTGATGTTACATGTGATAAATGATATATTGCCAAGCCAGCCCGCATCGATGCGACGTATCGATGGATACCTAGTTGCTGCAAAAAATCTGTTTGATGGTGTTTTGTTTAGCAATGATATTCCAGTGACAGAACTGCCTCCATGCTTGTTGACTGAGTTGTTGTGCAACAAAGATGTTGATCTGCAAGCATCCTGGAATGTCAGGAAGGAAGATCAACTTCGATCAATTTATTCCACCCTTCCTTCGTGCGAATTTATTCCTTCTCGAGAGGCAATCAGAGGATGTAGTAGGGAAGCACCCACAACGTGGTCTGTGTCACCATTTGAGGCATATGTTCAGTTTGAGGGACAAAACGATCAGTCTTATATGGAACAGAAACTCGCAGTCGAAATTGGCATTCGTTCAATTGACAAATATCTGCAGCAGCTGGGACCATGTGCTGCGACACAAACAAAGAACGTTCTAATTCATGGCGTGCCTGGAAGTGGCAAGTCTTATGTCGCACAGTATCTTAATTTATACGCAATATCCAAAGGGCTTAGGCTGGTTCCAACATCAATCATGGGTGTTCGAGCGACCAATTTGGGAGGCGAACACATGCATAGGCTGTTTTGTCTCTCAACAAAGAATATGGCAAATGTATCTCGCATGGCAGAGCTTGCAATCGACAAGTTGAACAGAAAAAGTCAACTGTGTTATTTACACACTTTACTAACAATTGATGTATTACTTTTTGATGAATTTGGGCAAGCGTCTGCAGAACAGGTGAAGACACTGGATATTCTATTACGCAAAGTTCGCAACTCTAACATACCGTTTGGAGGTGTCTTGTTTATTTCAACAGTTGATCCTGCTCAGTTTGGTCCTATCAAAGGACTACCGCTATTTTTGTCATCTCATATCCTCACTGACTTTGTTATTGTGGGATTATACACTTCTGTGAGAGCACAAGGAGATGCTTTGTTTTGTGAATTACAGAATATATCACGAATGAAGCCGTCCCTACTGATAGGAAATGGGGAGATAGAGGCAAGGTTTAAACATCTACTACGGACTTGTCTGACATTTGTGAAAACCTGGGATGAAGTCGCACCAGATGTGCAACGGATGTATGCTAAATGCAAACCTGCACAGGAAGCTTCTATTGAATATGTTCATAGCTGCCAGCATCAATTTGACATCAATGGAACTCCTTACCGAATGAGTATTTCAGAAGACTATCAAAAACCTGTTGGATCAAGAGCAGAAATGAAGCGAGCAACATCTATGAGATTGATACATCGTATCAATAGTAAGGTCAAAGAACCGCCCAAATTAATTATGTTTCGTTGGGCACAGTATGAGGCCACTGTTAATGGAGTTGGGTATGGGCAGTCACAACTACTTGTTATGTCAGATCTTCCAACTAGGGCAACAATAATTGGAAAACACCCAATTGAGATGCTTGCTGCACCAAGTGGGATTACATATCTCAATACAAGAAATGGCCCTATCGATCCTGAACATTTGCTACAAGTTGGATGGAAACGCGTCATTGTTAACTGTGCCCCAGAGAGGAATGTTACATCGCAAGGTGTTATGGGTTATCGAAAACAGTATGCTATGAGGCATATTGGCTCAGGGACAATTAACAAACAAACAGGCAATACCATCGACGGACAATGTGCAATTGAGATGTCCGAGGCATGCTGCCCGTGGGCAAAAGAACAAATTGTTGTCATGCTTAGTCGTACACACATTGCATCTGACACAATAATCGTTGGTGAGACAAAGTTTGCAGTTGATAAAATTTGGAACCTGATCACCATTGGAACACAATGGACTGCATACATAGACCAGCTGCTGGATAGGTTATCTGTGAATGGCAATTGCGGTCCCATTCGTGATGTGGACACAGTAATAAGTTTTCCTAGCGTGTATCCATACAGGATAAGTGATATTTCATTGCCGTCGGACTCCACTGGTTTTGTATATATGCTAGTGTCAGTGAAGGACTGTTCAAGGACATATGTTGGACAAACGGAGAATATAAGTAAACGTTTATATCAACATAACAAGGGTTGGGGAGCCGTGGGCACCGCAGATCCGCAATATAGACCTTACGCCGTGGCGGCATATATTTGTGGTATGGGACATATGGAACGAGTTGAACGTGAAGGGATAGAGAAAAAGTGGAAGATTTACAACCGTGCCATCATGCAGGAATCCAGCCGCAGACGAAATGATGTGATGGACAGAATCGAACAAGGCCGTCGTATTGTGGTGGAATATAATGAGGATCAACCTTATGAGGAAATGTTCATCCGTTTTGTGATAACCGTTGATAGATCATCGGTAATATCATGATGTGAATCTCCATTGTCAGTTGAAGCATAGTAGTTGGCAAAGAAGTACATGCAAAGCAAATGTACACACTAGACTCAATTATTTGCGCAAATGTTTTAAATTAAGTTCTATTTGCAGACCCCGTTCCATTTCCTTCTGATTGTATAGTTGTGATGAAGTTGTACACACTCTTTGCAAGATCATTGAGAATGGGCAAACTTTGATTATCAATTTTCTTCAATCCGCTGTTTGCAATTGGCCAAGCATAAACTGATGGTTGCTTCCAACATTTCAGATTTTTCCTTGTGAGCTTTAAATGTCTAGGGTTAGGCATGTTAGTTGTCATGTCCACTAAAATCGTCAACCCCACTTTGCCCATTTTACTATCACTGATATCCAGAATAGGGCAATCAAATCCCATAATTTTTTCATTCACAAGGGTGGTGACAACATGAACACATTTAGGATGATGTTGTGTTGTTTCCGTTGTAATGGTGCCTGTGATGTGAACCCCCCTTTTCATTTTATCCTCATCTTTGATCTTTGTAAGAGCCTTAACAGTGGCTATGTATCTGCATGTTACTGGGCGTGATTCAGCTGACATTGCCACCATAGTATCCTGTATGGCACTTGGGGGAGGATAGATTTGGATCCTATTGCACGCGAGATATCCTAATCTTCCTGGATCAATAACTTTTCCACCAATGATAATGTTCTTGATACAATGATCCTTGCAATATTTTATGAGTTCGCTTACATGGTCCAGTAATTGACTTTCAAAGTCCCTGAAGCATGATAAGTGATGACAATCCAAAATTAGAAGAGAAATGATTCAACAATAATAAATTGAGTGATGTTGTTGACGTACTCATTGGTAATAATTCGTATGCAATTCGCAAACACTTTGTCCAGACTACCATCCCTTAGCACTGCACTTCTAACCCCCAGTTTGTCTTGATTGTTACCATCTTTGACCACCATCTCTCTACATAATTCAACGGAGAATGGAACCAACTCGTGAAGTTTGTAGCTTATTGTAGTTTCCGTCTTTTCTGTCTCAATAATCAAATTAGGATAATCCTTTACAATGTGATCATATACTCTCAATATTTCAGCGTCGGCGGCCTCGATTGTAGGATGCAATTTGTGTACAATAATAGATTCTTCCTCAGCACTTTGAGATGATGGAATCACTAGTAAGATTCTGTTGGATTGGCTGAACTCATAAAGTTTGCTCCTCTCTGATAAAAACAAACGACTCTTTCGTTGGTTTTTGACTGATCTAATTTTTCTTTTTTCTCCTGCTCTCGATATGTTATAGGGTTCAGCAAGGTACTGCTTCTTATAATATTGTCCATCAAGGTCATCTTTGTCAGGTTTGGCGGCAACAGTAGCGTTATCGAATGATTTCTCCGACGACTCAGAGTTCTCAGACTTTGCCATTTCTTTGTCCTCCCTTTTACTTTCGTTCAGCATAGCAGCTTCAAGAGAAGAATTGAAAGAAGGAAAACCGAAGATTGTTGAGCATGCGATGGATGATTGTGTAGGTGATTGATTTCCACTCGGCTGTAATTCTTTGATGGTGTTGCCAAATACTTTCATGGGAGTGATAATGTTGGAATGATCATATGTGTGATCATATGTGTCTTCGGCGTCAGTAGTTATTGGGGAAAAGCTGGAGGAGGAATTCTTTCGTTCCTTGAAGGTCATGCTCAGGTCAGATAATAGAGGATTGTAGTCATCATCGGGGTCTTCTTCTTCTTTTTTGTTAGTGAGTGTGTCAGCTACACATGAAATCTGGTAGTTTGTGGTTTGAGTTTGAGGTAGAACAGGAATATTCTGGTGTTGATCCATGCTTTGAGATTAATTGTGAGTGTGCTGATACAGGTAAATAATCTAGAGATGGTACCTGTCATCTTCTCTCTGATTACGTGTTGATACAACATGACTGTCATCTTCTCAGTATTATCTGTTTACTTTTACTCTATTACATAATACAGTTACATACTATTATTAGCACAAAGCTGCATGCAATGTTGCTCCTTTCATGTACTATTTGCTCTAAGTACGGACTGATCCCTCATCTGAACTTCCATGTGTATGTATGTTGTACCATAAAATAATAAGATGGTTGTGGTTTTAGCGTACTACTTACACTAAGTACAGACTGATCCCTTTTCTCAACTTCCTTCTTTCCCAACTAACCAATACAGGATCCAGTCATTTCCTTCCAAAAGCAGGGAGCTATTCCTGTTTCCCCATGAACTATTTCACAACAAAGATAGCACGCCACACCATTTTAGTTGTAAATACTTGCTCATTGTGATTAACGGTGTAGTTGTGTCGGATAATTTGGGGATTTTTTGACATATTTCTGAACATTGTGTGCCACTCCATGTGGTGTTACTACTTTGTGCGTTGAACTGCTGCATTGGCTGTATTCTGGAAACAGTTGACGGATGTTGGGCGATCTTTCCTCCATTTTGGATTCGAGATTTTGTACTGAATGCCAGAGGTCGATCTCATCATGCTGCAACAAAAATAGACGTTCACTGACATCATCCATACTGTGCTTTACCTCGCGCACAAATACTCTGACACAAATGCATGCGGCGTTGTGGTTTCTGTAATCGGTGATGGTGCAGAGTCGGGCAGGAGACAACGCACATGGAACAAGAATCCTTTCAATGATTTGAATGGTTGATCTCATATCCGCCGGGTGCGGAATGCCATCACCCTTAATTGTACACACACCATCTATGTCAAATGGCATCGCGTTCATCTGTAAAGTGGGGCGATTGGAACAGATGAGAGGAGTATGACCATCAGTATATGTTTTGAGGCGAAACCACTCCGCAAGCAGATCATTGTTGTCCATGATGAGAGCACCTAAGTTTGCTCGAATCATATCTTCGGCATACGCAGCTTCAATTTCGGCAACGCGAATTGCCCCAATCGTCTGTGTGTACCGTTTTTGAGAGAGTACATCGAAGTCGTGGAGACAGCGTCTATTGATTAATTGCAGCTGCGAAAGATAGTTTAAATGCAAATGTAACAGTGGAAGATGATCGTTGATCAAAATAAGACTGTTGCGTATGTATTGCCTTCTGTGGGATTTCGGGGTGTAGGTGTAAGGTTTCATGATGGAGTCACACTGATAAGAATTATGGAACAAATAATGAGTATAAATCTCCTAATGAAGAATGGTCACCATCATCGGTAATTTGACATAAGGTGACAGGTACAATAGCTCTTGTAATGCTAGATGCTTGATATATTGCTAATGATCTATACTTGATCAAGGTGACTGGCATGATATAATATGAGACTTCACAATTATTAAGATGACTGATGCCTTATTCCATTGACGCATGGTACATTTTGATTATAATATATTACTGCACCTGCTGAATGGTGACCGACCTGCCATGATAATATTAGAGCTATTATTATGAAGGTGACTGATGCCTTCTTATCCTGAAGCATGTGCACACTACCGACCTCCAGCTAGGATTATGACATCAATTTTGCAACATGGCAGAATTAAACAATGAAAACTCTCCCTCGACAGTACTCCCCACCAGCGCCGAACCGGCTGTTGATGAAACCATCCTTTCAAGAGAAGATGTTTCAAGAGAAGATGGAAAACGCAAATCCGACAGCAGCAATCTCCCCGATTACTGTAAAAGAAAAAAAACCATAAAGTTTGTAACGCAGTCTTCATTTGACTCCATTGCCGACAACAATGATTCCGTCCATCATAACACACATATTAACAACGATGACTCTGGTTCAGAGTCTTCCAATAACAGCCCCAGGTTCACCCACCATGAAGGGCCGCATCCGAGTGAACTCTTTATCAATGACGGTTCACAGAAACATTACAACCCAAACTGGTCGTACATCAATCTTGCTCAACTTCAGTCGACAGAAGATGTATGTGTGCTGAATAAGGTGATTCTTTTAGAAGTATTATATTACGTCCTTTCAAAGCAAGACAGCAAAGTTGAATACACGACCCGCAGTGGCAAAACTTCACATGCTACTTTCGAAAGAATGTTATTTGCCATGGATTTACATGCAAAGAAGGGAGTGAATGTGTGCGTTTTCCTCCTAGGGAAAAAGCAAAACGCTGAAATTTTTTCTTCCTGTCTAGACCAGAGAGACACATCTGTATTTGGTAAGAGTTGCATTGATGCCTTTTGGTTATTCTTGCTGCAATCAAATTCCAACCACATATATTATACCGTTAGCTCCTGGAGCATTGTTTACAGTAGAAAATCCAGCAATTATACAAAAGTGGATGTCCAATGGAACACTGCCGTTAATTTTCACTGCCCAATCTATCAAGTCTGTTCTGAATGAGAGTAAATCGTACGAAATTCCACCTGTCCCGCAATCCAAGAATCAACATGGTTTCATCCTTCGTGGCGTGGATATCACATTATTGAACATACAAGTAACCAATATAAATTGTGGAGGAGCAATGTGTGATGGTCTCAACATGTACCAAAATTCAGTGACGGCAGACAGATGTCCATGCTACAATGTTCTTGACAGGGAGGGTAAGGTCTGTTTGGTGTTGTCTCTAAAAGTTTCTGATATTAAGGACAAAATCAAATTTTGTGTCCACAACCACACAAGCAAATCTTTGACGCAACTGTTTATGAAGCGAATTCCAAAGGGTGTGATCGCAGCTACAATAACAGGAAATCAGATGCACATGAGCAATCTTACTACAAAAGTAATGGACATGCTTGCATTGGGTAATGATTATGATGGATTTAACATTTCGGGATGGATCAAACGCGGGACCATTGCCGATTCAGGTGTTGTACAGCCGCCAATTGTGAGCAAATGGGATAAACCGCAGCAGGTCGATTCTGGAGGTCTGACATATCATATAACAAAAATTGCATTTGCAACTCCTCCTTCAGAGATGATACTTCGCGAATGTCAGTTTGATGCGGGAAGGCTTGTTTAATGTCAACAACGCGTTGCCAATATTGGATCAGCTTTGGAATAGATATGATAATTATGAATGATACTTAATAAGTCGCCACGCTTGTTGGACATGCAGACGGTATTCTAAGGATAGCACAAGTGATAGTTGGTTTTTTAATTATCATCTCTTAACATTCTTACTAAGTCCTACTTGTGATGACTGCTGACAAATTCTTAATCATTCTGTGCCATGCCCAACAGCAAAGTGAAAACGGTGTCACTGTGGACTTACACACATCTCTTTTACAGTGACCCGCACTAACGAAGTCCTTACCCTCTTAGCTGCATGCGCTGTATTTTCATCCTTTCAATGAATTTACGACATGTCTCTTTCCCGCAGTTACACTTCGTTGCGTTTTTTAAGAACATATATTTGTTTACTGCTTTCAGTTCCCAATTGTAATCAAACGTTAGCTCCTCACCACTTTTGATGTCTTCAGTGGCAAAAAGACACATGCGGGGCAATCCGTTAACGGCCCATTGTTCAAGATGGCAGTTTGGCTCACACGAGTAATTCATGTATTTTGCTGGACAATCTGTCTTTGTTGGATCGATCCATAGATCCATATCAGCAATCTTCATTCCATATACGTTGTCGGGATCTTCGTATACTATTTTTCCCACGTACTCGATGATAAAATCACCTTTTTTAAGATCCTCCATCGTAAATAGGCCATTCCCACAACCTTGTGTTACCTTTGATTCAACTTTTTTCCACAATCCTCTCTGAATCCTCTTGTTTGAACAATTCATTCCTCCCTGGCAATCTTCCTTGCACTCAACTAGTGCATTAAGATTTCCAGTGCAATCGTTTGTAGTTATCACACTCTTTCCCCATTTCGAATTCGATACAATTTGTTTTGCTTTGACAGGAAACTTTGGTAGTTGTACACTTGGATTAATCTCAGAAGATGGAAGATATTCCACTTCATTGGCATTCTCATCATTATCATCATTACGGATGTCATCTTTGATTGACAAAATGGACAAGATCATCTTCTTCCGCCAATTTCCCTTCTTGATTTGATCTTGAGTGAATGTCAGATCAAGGTCGTGCAAGATAAGTTCGCAATACAAGCAAACAAATATGCCACAATCTTCAGTATTGTCCTGTTGAGGTGCATCGCATAGAGATTGCAAGTTCCAAAGATTCTGATCGGGTAATTCGACAGAGTGCTTGTGTAGGTGCTCATCTTTCAAATATTGAAAAAGAGCTTTCAGAATACTCTCTTGCCTATCTTTCTTGTGAGAACATGATGTCCTAGTCCTGCTCGTGTTGAGATACGAATCATAGTACATTATTCGTTTGTCTTGCATGTAGATTACAGCACATGTAAAGTGTTTGACCTGGTGGATAGGTATGAAGATATACTTGGTCTTGAAGATATCACCGTCGGGTACTTTATTTCGCCTCGAATAATTCTTTACATTGTTGTAGATATAGTTCTCGGTGTTTACATCATAGTAGTTCTTGAGGAAGTACAGGTAGAAAACAGATTTCGATCTTGTTGGATCCTTTTTGCATAGCTTTTCATCTTGATGAGACAGATATCTGGTCAGGTATACTTCGATTATGTCCATATTGATGGGGCCTTGTAGTAGTTTACTCAAGTGTTGGCTAGAAATGCCCCATGGCAACTTTAAGTCTTGATTTATTGACCGATGAATTAACTCTTCTTCTTCATCGGAGATATCTTGCATCAATGCTTTGTGGAAGTCCCATCTCGTTTCTTTCGTCCCTTCAACTTCCATTGGTAGTCCTGGTTTCCTCGACGAAGGAGGGACTTGATATCCACCACACTGCTCACCCATTGCGTCACTAATCTCTTCCACTTGGCCATCGGCATTGTCCTCATCATCCTCATTCCCATTCTCCGCCTCTTCATCATCCTCCTCTCCTGCCCTTTCTGAAGCATTGGGAAAAACACCAAGGTTCACAACAATTGTGGAGGACACATCATTCATTCCTCCTTTTACCGTTTTGTAGTCATAATGGAAATCCTCAAACCCATCCCCTTTATTTTTCTTCTTAAGAAACCATACCTCGGTAACCCGAATGGTATTTTGATAGATTTTCTCGAAGATTTCAATGAGTTGTCTAACCTCAACCAAATCCGGGTCTGAGAAGTTTGCTTGATCAATCTTGCGGGTCTTCTTTTGGTTCACTTTGCGAAGTTGAAACAATCTAGGAGCATTGTATTTACTGTTCATGTATTTCTCCTCCCAACCTTGTTGAATTGCCTTGCTGATTTTGTTCAGCATTGATGAACAAAGCTCCTCTTCAATGAGTCCTGTCTCAAATGTTGCAACATCATTTCGCACTTGTAGTCTTCTTCCCGTTGGTGCTGAAAAGAGCTGGGCAGAAAGGTATGTGTGAACACTACCACTCTTGTATCCTTTGTGGTAACACTCTTTACTGAACTTCACATAGCTTCCAAAATATCTCAAGCATACTTTTGTTTCTTTGCCTTCCAAATTAAAAATAAGGCCAATTTCATCCTCGTTGTCCATCGAACCGTAGTCGACACCCACGTCGCTACCCTGGTCTATTGCACCATTATTTGTCAACGCCGACTCTTCCGTGCCCCGTCCCAAGTTGTCGCTATCACCGTCAAAGTTGTTGTCATCTTTCCTCTTAGCCACTTTCTCTGCAATTGCATTCCCCTCCCCCCCGGGGTTGTCCAACTCCTTCTCGTCCCATCCCAAGTTGTCGCTATCAGCCTCAAAGTTGATGTTGTCGTTCTTCCCATATACTTCCTCTGCATCCGCACTCCCCTCCTTGATGACAATGTCGCATTGGGGTGAAGTTGCAGCTACAGCGGCATTTTCAATCTCTACGTCCATGCCCATGCTATCCGCAAAAACGTCGCCTCTCACGTCTACGTCCACACTATCCGCAACAATGGAGCTTCTCTTTTCACTTTCTACGTCGACGCTATTCCCCTTTTTCTTTGCAGATGTTCTCCTGGTATTGCAATTTATGCGGTTACTGATTCGTTTCATCAGTTTTATTGTGTCAGCGGCATTACCACTCACATAATATCTGCTATCATAAAATATCGTTTTACCAGGTTCAAGTTTCATAAACTCCTTGTAAACATTGCTGTTTTTCACCTTCTCGAGTAGCTCATCACTTGGGGTACAGTCAGATTTTTGTTTCTTTCTTTTCTGTGTTGCTCTATCATTCGTCACTATATTCCTTTTTATATGAGCCAGCAGTTTAATTTCATCAACTGGCTTGCAATAGGTTTTTTTGCAATAAACCATTTTTTCTTCGTCCGGAAGTCTTGTCCACTCAATGTATTTTGGACAAAGACTTATCTTATTGCGGTAGTAATCATCCATTTCATCCATGGTGGTTTGTTATTATTAATACTTTAAGATGGGGTTGGTGAAGTGTGATGACAGCTCTCTATGGTAGATGATGACTGTGCAGTCTCCCTCTTGACAGGGTTCTACGTGTACTATGATGTAGACTGAGCGAGTGATCCCATTTCTCAACTTCAAGACTTTCTTTCAGACCATAAGTACTTAGAGTACTACTGCTGATCCCATTTCATCAACTTCCATTTTTAGCCCGTATGTACAACATATAGCCTATGCGTAAGTGTTACAGTAAGGTACTTCGATACCTAGGTACGGTACGATACTTTATCTACCTACACCTTATGTATTGTGGGGCAGCCCACCACTTGGGTTTTCGAATGCGCTGATCCCATTTTTCAACTTCCATCTTTTGCCCGTATGTACAATAGCCTATGTACGTAGGAGTATACTGCTGATCCCATTTCTCAACTTCCATCTTTTGTCCGTACATACAACATACTACTTAGCTCATCTACACTAAGTCCCCCAAAGTCAAGTTAATAACTCACACACAAAATATTATTTAAGTTAAGCTACCAACCACTCCTTGGTGTCTTTAAGGTCTGCGCACCCTCAATCAAGTTTGCGATTAATAAAAAGTTGTTCATTGAGTATTGATCAACTCTATTTTTTGACATTTCGGTGTCAAAGTTCAACCTGGGCCCCATGCCTTTATGGCATGGGGCTGTTTCCCCTTTTCATGTCCCTTCCTTTTTCTCCTACCCTTCTCCCTACTCCCTCTTTACTCATAATTGAAGTATGGCGTTCTCTTAACATTTAAGAATTGATTGAAGTAAAGTGCTCTGATAACGTGTAGTAAGAGTTGATTTGAACCCGGAGCTAAAATTAGAGTTTCAGAAAATAGAAAATGTTGCATGATGCACAGGTCACAGTGATAGAGAGTGTGCAAGAGATAATTACTATATAGTAATAGCTCCTACTCATGTGGACTGCTGATGAATTTGTCATGTCTCTGTGCCATGCCCAACAGTAAGGCAATAACACTGTCACAACAAACAAAGTGTCAGTCACTTTAGCAAAGAAATTCGGAGGCAAGATTGCCCAGTACAGCAAGGTGATAACACTATCATATTGTCAAAGAAGGTAACAGTCATCTTACATAAAGAAGGTGTCTACAGGGATGATAGATGAGAAAGTGACCGTCTCTTATCTGTTGTACATCATGTGTTGGTAGATGAGAAAGTGACTGTCATCTTATCTGTCTTACCGTTCCATCGAAAGACTTGCCAAGGATCCTGTCACCTTGTTTCACATGATGACATGATTCACTTCGGGGTATGCCTGGGTGCTGTTAAAAATCATTTGTTGTTTCATGCTCCCCTTTTGATATGTTCCATAAGGTAGAATGTTCCCAACATCTGAAATCATGCCAAGTGAATTCAATAAAAGAAAGTACTCAACTCTCAATGCAATCAATTGCACCGATATTGAATGTCACGGTGTACCTCCATTTGGATTTCAAAACATGCAGACCGATTTGAACATGTTCTCCTCTGTTGCAAATAATGAAAGTATTCACCTTTTTTCACAGTGTTCAACTAATGGTAGTCCAACTGACCTTCTAGAGTTGGAATCTACAATGACCGAGGTTCAGAGTGAAACTGCTTTCATTCTTTCTTTTCTAAATGGAGCCATACAAAGACCACTCTCGTATGAAGAACACATTATGAATCAAAAGCTAGCATGTGCAAAGAAAAAATTTGAGAAGAGCTGTTTACTCGCATACAAAGTATATTGTGATATGGAGCTAGAACATAATCTTCTGGTGATGCAATGTTGCAATGATGAGATGGTATTATGTAGCAAAGCGTATGATCATCACTGTTACCCTTGCTGCAAGCCCTCCAATGAAAAACATTCTACCTCTAACTTCAACGATAAAAAAACCTGTGAGACAAACATAGTTTTCGATGGATTGCAAGACAAAGGTATTATGGCACCTGATTACTATCCGGACGGATTGCAATATATTTTTCCTACTCCTTCTATTGAAAGTTGCCTGGACTCAGTTAATATTGAATGTGTCTGTTTGCTTCTATCACTCCGTCACTGTCACAAACACATCTAGATGTTGATATCTTTTTAAAGAAGAAAAAAGTATACTCGTTTGAATCATGAATACTTCTTCCTAGCTGATTGTTTTGTTAAGATTTGCTCTCTATTCCGTGTGTAAATAAAATTAGTTTGTCAATTGCTATTATGTAGATGTTGTAGTAATGGTTATGCTTATCACGCTATTTATGTGTACTACCTTCCTTCGTTCCTGTTGCTTCATTTTTATTACTAATCTAAGTCGCCTGCCACCCCTTGTTTGAGTTTTACGTTGACATCTGCCACATCCATTGTTCAGTCTACATCGTCATCCTCTACAATACTGCATGTCGTTCGATGGGATAATAACGTGGCTGCATTGTTGCTGCAATTCTAACGACGCACCCCACGAATCCTAAGTGCCAACTGCATGTCACTATTCATGATGGTCACACGCTTGGCATGTATTGCGCATAAGTTAGTGTCCTCAAACACTCCAACAAGGAAAGCCTCAGATGCCTCTTGCAAAGCAAGGATAGAAGTACTTTGGAATCGTGGAACCTCTCCCCGAATTTTAAAGGACTGTGCGATATCACGAACAAGACGCTGAAAAGGCCGCTTGCGGATTAGGAGATTGGTAGATTTTTGATAGCGACGAATCTCGCGGAGAGCAACAGTGCCCGGACGATAACGGTGTGGTTTCTTCACACTGGCTAGGTGGCCTGACCTTAGAGGAAGCTTGCGAAGACTCTTGCCTCCGATGTATCTTGCGGGGGATGACTTTACTCTGCCCATGTTTACCTGGTTCAGTCGATCAGTCAAAAGTGGGTATGGTGAGGTGCAATTTTATGCAATGGTGGACCAAGATGCGGCAGCTTTAGGTAGTAGATTTTAATGTGTTGGTTGCACAATGTAAGAATTGTAAATACTTTGTGGGGAAAATTGATTCCAGTTGGACATAATAAAGAGAAAATACTGTGCTTGGCAATAGTGATTAACGTGACTGTTATCTTATAACTAAGGTGACTGTCACTTGCCTGCCACCCCTGCTGATTGTCATCTTTGAACAAATTGGACAATAACCTACATAGTAAAAATTACGATGGGTTTAAGATGGGGTCTTAAACTCCCATAGGTGACAATAGGCCAAACAAAAATCCTTGATCTATTATATCCCAATTATTCTCTTTTGTGCACAGGCATTCGCGACATCGAATTATGTTCAAGCAGGCTCTTTCAATTTACCTATATGGTGGCTCCTCTCTTTGTCGAGGTTACAATTCACAGTTTGATCATGTCTCGGAGTGGGATGCAAAGCAGAGGTACATGAAATCGCAACAGAGAAGAAAAACAAGATCTGTTGGGTGTTATCGGGATTTGATTCAAAGCCTTTTCATCTTTAGGTTAAATCTATAAGGAAAGATGATATAATTGTCTGCCCGCTTTCCTTTAAAGCGTCAATTCAACGCATAACCCCTGGATTCAATCCCCTTGTTCTCATTCAATTCGATAATAGTGCCTGCTCTTATTAAAAACAAATCTGAAAACTGTTCAGGTCAAATAATGCTTGGATTTTATGCCAAAAGAAAGGCAATCAGTGATAAGGCAAACAGTTCCCTATTCAACGAAAAATAAGCAATTGAGGTACATCATACTATAACTTAATTTCTTTAACCATAGCTTATTACTTTTATTTCAAAGATAACTACATTAATCGCTGTAAGGTAATTCTTCTGTCATACTCGCCCATGTGCGCCAATTTTTAACAACTTCCACAGGAACGGCCGCATAGTATGGACGCATGGGCGTCACCTCATCGTTTCCGATTTGGTGAATGACTGGTTCTTCATGGAAAATTTCGTTCTCCTTCACGTAATACACTCTCTTCGGGGTAACTCGCACGACGTATCCGCTCACGTTGTCACGAACTCGCACACAATTTCCCACCCTAAATTTGTGTTCGTTCTGGTTCCTCCTCCTCCTCGGATTCGAGACATTGACCAAATCATTGATCCGCTCGTGAATTGCGTCATACATCAGTGCATGACTAAATTCGACGTTCAAAAAGGCCTTTTTTGACGCCATGGAAAACCTGAGCAAATCCTTACCAGGCAAATACTGCAAAATTTTCCGATTCAATTCTTTTGGAATTGTTATTATTCCCTCGTTTGCGAAAATCTCGATCGTATACTCTGATAATTCATCCTCACCGGGCCTGATATCGTCGACCTCAAAATAAGTCCTTGGAAGGGAAACTAACTGCCGTCCTTGGCTGACTAACCAACGGGGTCGTCGTCTCCTATTAGGGAAGACACGTTCATTCTGATTAGGCATCATCTTTTGTTTGTGATGCTCTTTTCACCTCATGTTTGAACTGGCGTGAACCCATCTCTCAACTTCCAACTTGGCTTGGTATGTACGTATGTAAGTATGTACAACAGATGAGATGACTTACTTTACTACTTACTTACTTACTTAGTCACTTTCTCATTTACCATCCCGTTGACACCTTCTTTATGTAAGACCATAGTAGTTCCATAGTACTGACAAACCAGTAGTGAACTGAGCCATCCACCCTACCTATGTGGTACTGTTTAGGTGGGAGTACATCATACACTCTGACATTTGTGGTACCTAGTACTTACAACTTACCATACACCCTTCAACATTTTAAAAGCCAGTTAAGCGTGAAACCCGAGCCGTCGCGGACGAATCGTGATCTAACAGTGAGCACGTCAACGTCAAACGACAATCGAAGTACGGGAGGGAGGATGTT
>JACCEC012462869.1_pt1 | contig 17111 bp, 13 predicted proteins | sample 7450121 | NCBI WGS metagenome assembly JACCEC01 (sample SAMN15323455, study PRJNA562643) | freshwater metagenome | isolation source: river surface water | place: USA:Blue River Watershed | collected 2017-08-18 | reverse complement strand
TGACAATGTGTTTAATGTCTGTTGCGTTGTTACGGGATGACCCTCACTTTTTTAAAGAATCTTTAATGTTGTGGCTGGCGAATATTCTATCAGCCCACGAAAAAAATACCCAGTGTCTGCAAGCCTACACTTATCTTCAAGAAACCTTACAAGAACAGTTACCAAGTGTTTGTAACCAGTTGTTAAAACCTTATATGGATATCGTTTTAGAAGTATTAAATACTCCTCCTAAACTGATGGCGAATGTTCAAAGAAGCGGTGTTTAAACCGGATTAATTTTCGATATACCATCAGGGTGTTGCTTTGTTTCAAGCCGAACACATTACATTTTAAAGGCTAATCCAATCGTCAGTCAATTCAGGATAATTTGGGATATTGATGTACACAGGAGTTTAATTAATTTATGACTTTAACTCAACCTGTAACGACTCGTCATGATGCTTCTCCCGAAGAACGAGAATTTGTTTTAAAACAGATTTATCAACAAGTTTTAGAACGGCAATTATATGAGTTTGAACGGAAGCAATTAGCCGATTTAGAAAAAGATTTTGTCAAAGGTAAAATAGGGATTCGCCATTTTTTAAAAAGTTTAGCAGTTCGTCCGATTTATTTAGAGCTTTTTTATGAAAATAGCTCTAATATGAAATTTATTGAAAATGCTTGTAAACATTTTTTAGGACGCGCACCTAAAAATAATGAAGAACTGCATCAATGGGATGATATTTTAGTTCGTCATGGGGTTGGTGCCTTGGTTTCAGAGTTGGTTGATTCTGAAGAATATCGAAAATCCTTTGGTTATTTTACCATCCCCTACTGGCATGAACATCGTTATGAATCCGCCAGTGAATATATCGAAAATGAAAAACTGGGTCATGAACACGCCGGACAAAGAGGGTGGGCAATTCCGACCCATTATCAACATGAATTACACATCGACTGTGATGGTGGAACCTGCGTTCGAGAGGAGGATAAATCTAAAGTTCAAGAGGTACAATCTGTTGAGCAGATTTTAGATTTATCCTCCGATACAAAAATGACACCTAAGCATATTCAACGACTATCCGAGTGCGTCAAGGAAATTACAGAAATTCTGTCATTCTATCCTCAACCTGTAACGGCCAAAGAGATTGAAACTGACCTTCAACAAAAAGTTTTGGAGTATGTTAGTATAACTAACGCTAATTTACTCTTTAAAGATTAACATTAGGGTGGGCTTTGACCCACCTTAATCCTGATATTTTATCGAAGGTTATTATTAATATTTACACCCTATATTATGCCAATAAATAAATATCTTCATGCTGCTATTTTAGTGTCTGATTTAGAACTATCAGAACAATTTTATAGTCAAGTTTTGGGATTAGAAAAAATTGAACGTCCCTTGAACTTTCCGGGGATTTGGTATCAAATTGGGGAATTTCAAATCCATTTAATTCAAGCACGAACTATAATTAACGATCAAGTCGATAAGCAGAAATGGGGACGAAATCGACATTTAGCTTTTTGCGTTGAAGATTTAGAAACCGCGAAACAACAGCTAATTAATCACCATTGTTCATTTCAGATGAGTGCTTCTGGTCGCCCTGCGTTGTTTACACAAGATCCTGATGGGAATATTATTGAATTAAATCAACAATGAAAATTGTAGCTTATTCCTATAGTGATCCGTTATTAGAACAACCTCCTGAACGCATAATTTGGGGGTGGGAAGTGGATCAAGTTTATCAGGATTTAGGAGGAAGAGAAGAACTAGAAAAATTATTGAAAGATTGTGATTTAGAAGCACCAGAATATTTATTAATTAGACGGTTAGAAGAGTTAGGCGATTCTGTTTTAGAAGTAAGCGATCGCTTACAAAAATTAGAATCTTATCAAATTAATATTATTGCAATTGAATCGGATTTTAACACTGCTGTAGCTCAGATTAATCGGTCTGATTTAATACAATTATTGATAGAAATTCAAAATCACCAACAAAGTCGTCGCATTCGTCAAGGACACGCTAAAAACCGAATTAAAGCTTTACCTCCTCCGGGTAAAGCGCCCTATGGATATCGACGGGGAAAAGACCGTTATATTTTAGATCGTACCGTTTCTCCGATTGTTAAAGAGTTTTTTGATCGATTTTTAATTTATGGGTCTTTGCGGGGTGCGGTGCGGTATTTAGAAAAGCGATATGGAAAAAAAATATCCGTCACAACTGGACGAAGATGGTTAACAAACCCGGTTTATCGAGGGGATTTAGAATATAAAAATGGGGAGATTATTTCTAATACCCATAGTCCGATTATTTCACGGGATGAAGCCGCCCAAGTGGATCGATTATTGCGACGAAATCAACGGCTTCCACCTCGAACAGCAAGTGCGCCACGTTCCTTAGCGGGGTTAGTGATTTGTGGAAACTGTCAATCTTCTATGACGATTTCACGAGTCACAACCTATCGTAAAAACCAAGAATATTTATATTTACGTCCTACAAATTGTCCTCGAAATCCTAAGTGTAAAGCTTTATCTTATCAAACCATATTAGAGTTAACGATTGAACGAATTTGTCAAGATTTACCTGTATCGGTTGCTGAATTAAATTTACCCGATTTGGGCTGTGTAAAACGAGGAATATTTGAAGAAATCAATCAAAAACAAGAAATTCTATTACAAATTCCTAATTTATTAACAACGGGAATCTTAGATGCAGAAACCGCCGATTTAAGAACCTATAAACTCCGCACAGAAATTGCTCAATTACAAGGAAAGTTAGCGCAATTTCCTCCTGTGAATTTAAAAGAAACCGCACAAGCCGTTTCCATTCCTCAATTTTGGTTAGATTTATCGGAATCTGAACGACGTTTTTATTTTCGAGAATTTATTCGTCACATTGAGATGATTCGAGATGGAGATCATTGGGATTTAAAAGTTATGTTTATTTTTGAGTTTTAATATATATCAGGTTCATCATCAATGATGAGTAGATTTCCCTTTGTTGAAACAAGATCGTCTGGATTCAGAATTTACCATTGAGGCGTGCGCGATAGTAATTCTATTAATTGTTCTCTGGGTAGTGGTTTAGAAAAGAAATATCCTTGACCAAATCCACAATTAAGCTCCTTGAGAATCATTAATTGTTCAGGTAATTCAATTCCTTCAGCAATCACACTCATATTCATTGTTTTAGCTAAACTAATAATTACCGGAATTAAGCCCACATTTTCGGAGTCTTGGTTAAGACGTTGAACGAAAGATTTATCAACTTTTAAGGTGTCAACGGGAAAAGAATGCAGATAATTTAGGGAAGAGTATCCTGTGCCAAAGTCATCAATACTAATTAAAATATGGCGTTTTCTGAGTTCTTTAAGAATCAGAGCAACATCCTTTTCATTGTCCATGATTGCACTTTCAGTCATCTCTAATTTTAAGCAATTTGGTGGAAGTTGACTTTTTTCTAAAACTTGATCAATCTGTTCTAATAAATTAGGTTGAGAAAACTGCTTAACGGATAAATTAACGCTGACAAATAAATTCGGATTCACTAAATTTTGTTTTTGCCAAGTTCGCAATTGATGGCAAGATTCTGATAACACCCAATATCCAATCTGAGTAATTAAACCTGTTTCTTCTGCCATGGGAATAAATAAACCTGGTGGAACTAAACCCCGTTGAGGATGGCACCAACGAACTAAAGCTTCAAACCCGGCTATTTTTCCAGTATTCAAGTTGACAATAGGTTGATAGTGAACAACTAATTCTTGTTGTTCAAGACCTCGACGCAAATCAGTTTCTAACTGTAATCGCTCTAAAGCAGCCGCGTGCATCGCTGGATCAAAAATATGATATTGTCCTTTTCCTAATGCTTTTGCTCGATACATTGCTGTATCTGCATCCCGTAGTAAATGTTCGGGTTCATTATATTCATCATGACCAATGACAATGCCAATACTAGCATTAATAAAAACTTCATGTCGTTCTAACTGAAAGGGTTTAGAAAAAGACTCTAAAATCTGATCCGCTAATTCAATCGCATGATGAGAGTCAGAAATTTCTGTTAATAAAATTGCAAATTCATCTCCCCCTAAACGTGCTAAAGTATTTTGAGGTTTAATATAAAGGTTAAGACGACGAGAAATTAAAACTAAGAGTTCATCCCCGACTAAATGACCTAAAGAATCATTCACCACTTTAAAGCGATCGCAATCTAAAAATAACACGGCAAATTGATAGTTCGGATTGGCTTTAGATCGTTGAATTGATTGGTTTAAATCCGTCATTAATAAAGCCCGATTCGGTAAACCTGTGAGGGCATCATGAAGTGCGATTTGTAGTAATTTAGCGTTGGCTTCTTCAAGCTGCTGAGTGCGTTCTTTGACCCGTGCTTCTAATTCTGCATTTAAAATTTGGACTTCTAGTTCTGCGGCGTGTAATGCCAATTGATTCTGAACACGGGCTAAAACTTCTTCAAATTGAAACGGTTTTGTAATATAGTCTACTCCACCAACTTGAAAGCCTTTAACTTTATCTAAAACATCATCTAATGCACTTAAAAAAATTACCGGAATTTCTGCGGTTTTGGTATTAGCTTTGAGTTGCTGACATACCTCATAACCATCCATTTCTGGCATCATAATATCGAGCAAAATTAAATCAGGAGGAACGGTTTGAGCCTCTGTTAATGCCATTGTTCCGTTTAATGCTTTGCGGACATTATAACCCTGACGAGTCAACATTCGGGATAATAAATGCAGGTTATCGGGTGTATCATCTACAATGAGAATATCCTCAGTTTTAGTTAAATCAAGGTTGTAATCATTCATGGAGATTGTCAACAGTTTAAGAGAGAGTACAGATCAAGGTCATTCCCAAATCGCTACAGTTGGGATAAACACTGATTAAGATTGGTTATCGGTTTCTAGGATGAAGTTCCTCTGGACGCCCTGGAAGTCGCTAGAGTCGATAAGCCGATCAAACTAAACAGTCTAAATCCCATGATCAAATTTTGGACTAAGGAAGTTTGATCTTTAAGGGATAGTGGTTGAAACCTATTATTAGAATACAAGCTTTGATTATAACATTTTGTTAGGAAGTTTACCCAATTATTCCCAGTTTCATGCCCTGAATATGGCTGTCCAGGGTTCTTAAAAATTTTCAGGATGAAGAGATTCTTGGTGTTTTTCTTTTTGCAGTTCTTGCTGTTGAATTTTAGGTAATTTGAACAGAACACCAATTAAAAACCAATAATAAACCGCTACAGGATCAGTATCCAAAGGATACCAATAGGGATTATAGCTAATTAAAGCAATAAAAATCCAAAAAATAATTCCATAGCCCCATAAACTATGATCGATAAGTTGATGATAAGCTTCAAACCCTAAAATTGTAATGGTTGTCACGAACAACAAAAAAGCCGCGACCCCAAAGGGGCCAATTTCATAATATAATTTAGGATAATAAGCTTCAATTAATCGCGTTTTTCCTAACCCTCGTGCTGCGGTTGTTGCTTGTCCTAAACCATTTCCTAAAAAACCTCGATGAGCTTTCAAACTCAACTTGGTTTGTTTCTTTAAAAATGTTGCGGGTGGGTCAGCATTCCAACGTCCTACAAAGCTATCAATTCGTTCAGAAATTAAGTCTGGAGCCAAAACAGAAGTTGCGAAAATTAAAGCCACCATCCCCACAAGAATCACTAAAACTCGCTTCCATCGTGAAATTTGGCTGGTTACAACTAACAACAAAATAACCAAAGCTGGAACCGCTAATAAAGCCGTTCTTTGACCGCAAACAATAGCATTTAGCATCACTAGCGATAATCCAACTAACCCCGTTAAACGCCACTGAAATTTTGGATCACTAAAAGCCGTTGCAAAGCAAAAAAAGGTACTAGACACTAAAAACCAAGCCCAATGCCAAGGTGCAACAAAGGTTCCGGGTAAACGAATAAAGTTTTCAGAGGGAAAATACCCCAATGAACCGCCAACAAAACATTTGCGCTGCACATTTGCCCGTAATAATAAATGTTCAGGTAAACCACTATTATCAGGACAATACCCGGTTATCACTAATATAAATTGGATCAGCCCTAAAATACAGCAAGTCAGGATTAAAATAACTTGTAAACGGGTTAAAAAATGTAGTGTTTTTCGATCTTCAATTAGATAATAGGCACAAGTGATCAAAGGAATATATCCCATTAACACTTTCAAGCCAAAGATTCCGACGAGAAACGGTTGATTATCAACGGTGGCGTGTCGTTGTTGTACTCCGTTAACGGCAAAGAGAGTAACCAGAACAATACTACATAAAATTAAAAGGGGAATTTTAAGTTGAGGCGGAACAATAAGCGGTAATTTTTTTCGGGTTAATTCAATGATTAAACTGATTAAAGCTGGAATATAAAACCCATCTTTGGCTAAATGAAATAGAAAATGATCGTTCCCAATCCAATAAGCAATTGTCCCAGCAAAGGGTAAATAAATTAAAAATGCCCATAATCCTAGGCGGGGATATCGAAAAGATAAAGCTAAGATAACTAAAGCAATTGAGGAGAAAAGAATGACAGTTTCCGATGCCCCATTTGCAAATAATAATAGTCCCACCAATAACACTACAGCACCCAAAATGCCTAAAATTTGCTTAAAATTCGACTTTTTAGGGAGAGTAGAGTCAAGAGCAATGACAAGATTGTCAGAAGGAGTAAGGCTAGAGTCAACCGGACTCTCATGCTCTGATGGTTGAGGTTGGCTTTGAAAGTGGGACATCAGAAGATCAGGATTAGCAATATTTAGAAATATCAACTTCCCAAAGTTTCTGAACACGCTGCTGCTGAGAATTGGGAAGTTCTTCAAAAGCTTGCATAATTTCCACATGAGTTGAATTAACAATTAAAGCTGTTAATTCACCAATAGTTTTAGCGTTTAATAAAGCCAATTGCAACATTTTATTCTCACTGGTTTTTAATGTCAGTGCTGGTTCTAAAGATAAAAGTTCGATTGCCATTGTATTCAAAAAAAGAAAAACTGATAGAAGGAAATTGCAAATCGGAAATTGAGAGAAAAATAGAGGCACAAATCTGAGTTTTCAGATCAGTAGGCTGTTAAGTGATCGAACGGTAGAGACAGGATCATTCCAACTATAGCACCCCCCAGAAGTGTGAAGTTTACGAGGGAACTGATGGCGAATCCTAACATCCGTTTTTCAGCCGCTTGGTAATAGCCCCAAGCATAGAAAATTCGTCCCACTACCCAAAACGCACCTAACCCGCCTGCCCAAATCGGACTGATCCATGTAGCAAAGAGCCATAACGCCGGAATAAACAAAACCAATTGTTCCAGAGTGTTCTGTTGGACTCGCACCACCCGCTCAAAATTTTCGTCTCCCGTCATTTGAGGAGGCATAATTTTGTACTTGATTCGGGCGCGTCCCACATTAATCGTCACCGCCAGATACAGCACCAGCGCACAAGCCGTCACTAAACTCGGCCATATCGACATACACACAAATTCTCCACTTTGAGTCAATCTACTTTGTTTATCGTAACGTCAACCGCTAACCCTAGACCGAGAACCGTTGAACCGCCTCCTTGTGATCTCAATCACTTTTAAACCGACGAATCAGTCACCTTGAATCTTCTTTCACCATCACTCTCAGGCTTTTGAACTATCACAGGTTCAGCCAAGCTCTATCACTGCCATCTTGAAACAAAACCTAGATAGTTGAGTCAGTTCGACGTTTATCAATTAAGCCGAAATGCTGAACTTAAATTTTTCAGGTTGTTTGTCTATCATGAATCAAAGCCAATTGAAACCCTATATCATTATTATAATAGAAGAAACCCATCCTGTAAATTTTAGATCCTTTGTTAATATCTTAAACAAACTGAATTTAAGTTTTGTCATTGCTCCTAACTCAGATAGTGCAATTTTTCATGCTGAATATACTAATCCTGATGTGATTCTCATTCCTTTTAACTCAAACCAAGGGAATCCTCAAGAAACCTATCACAAGCTCAAACAAGCCAAAATCACCCAAAATGTACCCGTGTTATGGATGAATAGTTATTCTCAATTGAATTTACAAACCTTGAATTCATTTATGACGGGTGATGATGCTTTCAACCCCTTTACTAAGTCTAAGGATGCTTCCGATTATTTACCGACAGAGCTAACGATTAAAAGCCTAAAAAAACAATTACAAATTCAGCAAGAATTATTAATTCAGTTACAAGCAGAAAACCAACAGTTAAAACGTCTTGCTTCCTTGGATGATTTAACTCAAGTTGCCAATCGTCGTCAGTTTTATTCTTATTTACAAGAACAATGGCACTATTGCGAAGAAGACTATCTCTCTGTGATTTTATGTGATGTGGATTTCTTTAAGCTTTATAATGATACCTATGGTCATTTAGCTGGAGATTATTGCTTACAAAAAATTGCCTCTGCTCTTGAAACAGCAGTTCGCAGAGTTAGGGAACCTGAACCTTATTTAGTAGCTCGATATGGAGGAGAGGAATTTGCCGTCATTTGCCCTTACTTAGATTTAGAAAATGCCCGTAAAGTGGCTGAAGAAATTCAACTCCAAATTCACAGTTTAAAGATTCCCCATCGTACATCGACTATCAGTTCTTATATCACCTGTAGTTTAGGGGTAGCTTGTTCTATTCCCAATGACACCTTGCATTTACAAGAGTTAATTAGTGCAGCCGATAAAGCCATGTATCAAGCAAAATCTCAAGGACGAGATCAAGTTTATGTGGCAAAAAATGAAGTTTAATTGTCAATAAAAATTGAATAAAACAATTAATTATTTAGGATGTCAATCGAGGTAATTCTTCCTGAAATTCAATTTTATTCAGTTTTCACTGTTGCTTCTTATTACACTAATCTTAATCAACCCCATTTTAAACAAAAATCCCCGGATTTTTAGCCCTCACCTTGCTTAAAATAAGTTGATTAAATAATCAAAAAATAAAAGATATTCGAGAGTGTTATAATCATCGTCATGTTATGATGTTGCACTTAAAATTTGTTATTAATCAAAATCCTTACCCCTCTCCTTGCAGGAGAGAGACTGGGGGAGAAGTGACACAAGTCTATGGTTAAAATCAAACAGCCTTGGAGATTTTAGGTTGAATTTAATGATGACTTCTACAACACAACAAAACATTACAAAATACCAATTCTGGATTGACCGAGGTGGCACCTTTACCGATATTGTTGCCCGCAAACCCGATGGAAGTTTAACCTCCCATAAATTATTATCAGAAAATCCCGACCGTTATTCTGATGCAGTCATTCAGGGAATCCGAGAAATCTTAGACTTATCCCCAGAGCAACCCATTCCCAGTGAATTAATTTCTGAAGTGAAAATGGGAACCACCGTTGCTACCAATGCCTTATTAGAACGAAAAGGCGATCGCACTCTTTTAATTATAACAAAAGGCTTCAAAGATGCGTTAAGAATCGGCTATCAAAATCGCCCTAATATCTTCGCCCGTCAGATTATTTTATCCGAAATGCTCTATGAACAAGTGATCGAAGTCGAAGAACGATATACCGCCCAAGGCATAGAATTAATCCCCCTTAACTTAGAACTATTAAAACCCCAATTAAAACAAGCGTATCAAACCGGAATTAGAAGCTGTGCCATTGTCTTAATGCACGGTTATCGCTATCCTCACCACGAACAACAAATTGCAGCCTTAGCCCAAGAAATCGGCTTTACTCAAGTTTCCGTTTCCCATCAAATTAGTCCCTTAATGAAATTAGTCAGCCGAGGGGATACTACCGTTGTTGATGCTTATTTATCGCCTATTTTAAAACGTTATATTAATCAAGTTGACGCTCAATTAAATTGTTACCCTCCCTCTGTCCCTCCCTTAGTAAGGGAGGGAGGAATGAAAGAAGAGTTAGAGTTAAAAATTACCGAAAATATTAATAGGGGAATAAAACAAGAATTAAACTTAAAAACCTCCGAAAATATCAACAACCCTCACCCCCCCTTAGTAAAGGGGGGAAGGGGGGGGTCAAACCCCATTAAATTAATGTTCATGCAATCCAATGGCGGCTTAACCAATGCCCAAAAATTCCAAGGAAAAGATAGCATCTTATCAGGGCCAGCTGGAGGAATTGTTGGGGCAGTTCAAACCAGTTTAAAAGCCGGATTTGAGAATATTATTACTTTCGATATGGGCGGAACATCCACCGACGTTGCCCATTTTAACGGCGAATATGAACGCCAATTTGAAACAGAAATAGCGGGAGTCAGAATGCGAACTCCCATGATGGCAATTCATACCGTCGCGGCGGGAGGCGGTTCAATTTTAACCTTTGATGGGTCAAGATATCGCGTCGGGCCAGAGTCCGCGGGTGCTAATCCTGGGCCAGCTTGTTATCGTTTAGGAGGGCCATTAACCGTTACAGATGCTAATGTTATGTTAGGGAAAATTCAGCCAAAATTCTTCCCGAAAGTATTTGGAAAAAATGGTGATTTGCCTTTAGATGCTGAAATTATTCAGCAAAAATTTCAGGAATTAGCCACAGCAATTCAAACCCAAACCGGAGATAATAGAACACCGGAAGAAGTCGCCAGCGGATTTATTACTATTGCCGTTGAAAATATGGCAAATGCAATTAAAAAAATCTCCTTACAACGGGGTTATGATGTTTCTAACTATACCCTTTGTTGTTTTGGCGGTGCAGGGGGTCAACACGCTTGTTTAATTGCCAATACATTAGGAATTAAACAAATTTTTATTCATCCCTACGCCGGGGTATTATCGGCTTATGGCATGGGATTAGCAGATGTTAGAATATTACGAGAAAAAGCCATTGAAAATCCCTTAACTGTTGAATTAATTCCCGAACTAGAACAGATTTTTTCTCAGTTAGAAACGGAAGCAAAAACAGAATTAGAAAATCCTGAATTCAAAACAGAGGTTATTTTTAAACTTTATCTCAAATATGAGGGGACGGATTCCACTTTATCCGTTAATTTAACCGCCCCTAACCCCTTTATTAAGGGGGGAGAAAGAGAGGTTAATTATTACAATTCTGTGTTAATTTCTTTAATCCAACAATTTGAACAAGAACATCAAACCCGCTACGGCTTTATTAAACCCGAAAAAGCTTTAATTGTTGAATCAATCACCGCAGAAATTATTCAACAAATGGATACCCCCGAAGAACCTATATTAACCCGCACTCGCACTGAACCTCCTAAAGCGATCGCAAAGGTTAATATTTATACACATAATGAGTGGAAAAATACCCCCGTTTTCCAACGTGATAATTTACAACCTAGAGATATTATTAACGGCCCTGCTATTATTATAGAATCTATTGGAACGAATATTATTGAACCGGGATGGCAAGCAGAATTAACAGAAAAAAATTATTTAATTTTGAGGTTAACCCCCCCTTCAGTGTACCCCTTACTAATGGGGGAAGGTGAAGAAGAAGTTTTTGATTTGCTATTATCTACCGATGAAAATCAACAAACATATTATCCCCCCTTAAGCAGACAAGAACCTGAAGAAAAAACACCTCACCCCCCCTTAGTAACAGGGGGACAGGGGGAGTTAAAAGTTGACCCCGTAAAATTAGAAATCTTTAAAAATTTGTTCCAATTTATTGCAGAACAAATGGGTATTACCCTACAAAATACCGCCAGTTCTGTTAATATTAAAGAACGCCTCGATTTTTCCTGTGCTATTTTTGATAAAAACGGTCAATTAGTAGCTAATGCACCCCATATTCCTGTCCATTTGGGGTCAATGAGTGAAAGTGTAGAAAGTTTAATTGCTGCAAAAGGAGAAACCTTAAAACCTGGGGATGTTTATATGCTAAATAATCCCTATCAAGGGGGAACCCATTTACCCGATGTTACCGTTATTACTCCTGTTTTTACCCCCCCTAGCCCCCCCTTAGTAAAGGGGGGAAATGATCATGAAAACTCATTAGTAAAGGGGGGAAATGATCATGAAAACTCATTAGTAAAGGGGGGAAGTGATCATGAAAACTCGTTAGTAAAGGGGGGAAATAGACAGGAACAGACTATTTTATTTTATGTTGCTTCACGGGGACATCAAGCGGATATTGGGGGAATAACGCCGGGTTCAATGCCTCCTAATAGTAGCCATATTGAGCAAGAAGGAATTTTAATTGATAATATTCAATTGGTTAAACAAGGAATATTTTTAGAAACAGAACTGTTAAATTTATTAACATCAGGAAAATACCCAGCCCGAAATCCTGCCACTAACATTGCGGATTTACAAGCGCAAATTGCAGCCAATGAAAGAGGCGTTCAAGAACTGCAAAAAATGGTAACTCAATATGGGTTAAATCTTGTTCAAACCTATATGCAATATGTTCAGGATAATGCAGAAGAATCCGTGCGCCGGGCAATTGATGTGTTAACGGATGGTGAGTTTACCTATCAAATGGATAATGGTGGCGTGATTAAAGTTACTATTAAAATTGATAAAAATAACCGTAACGCCATAATCGATTTTACCGGAACATCTCAACAATTACCTAATAATTTTAACGCCCCAAAAGCGGTTTGTAAAGCAGCCGTTTTGTATGTTTTTAGAACCTTAGTTAATGATAATATTGCCTTGAATGCGGGATGTTTAAAACCGTTAAATATTATGATTCCTGAAGGATGCTTTTTAAACCCTCATTATCCGGCTGCTGTTGTTGCTGGAAATGTAGAAACCTCCCAAGCCATTGTTGATGCGTTATATGGTGCCTTAAACGAGATGTCAGCATCTCAAGGAACGATGAATAACTTCACCTTTGGTAACGAAAATTATCAATATTATGAAACTATTTGTGGAGGTTCCGGTGCGGGAATGAATTATAATGGAACGGATGCCGTTCATACCCACATGACGAACTCTCGGTTAACTGATCCTGAAGTGTTAGAATGGCGTTATCCGGTATTATTAGAAGAGTTTAGTATTCGGAAAAATAGTGGCGGTTCAGGACAATTTAAAGGCGGAAATGGGATAATTAGAAAAGTACAATTTTTAGAACCCATGACCGCCGGAATCTTATCAGAACATCGGATTATTCCCCCCTTTGGGTTAAATGGCGGACAACCTGGGTTAGTGGGTAAAAATTATGTAATTCGCAACGATAAAACTGTAGAAGAATTAGCAAGTACCGCCACTGTCGAAATGAATATTAATGATATTTTTGTAATCGAAACCCCAGGAGGTGGAGGATATGGGAAAAATGATTGATATATAGCGGTATGCAATCCCATAGAGTACAGGGATGCCAACGTCCTCGCTGGCTTGTTTTTTATATCTATTCCCTCTAATGAATATACTTTTTCATCACTAAACAATTCCGTTGATCATCTAACCGGGTATAATACAATTCATCTGTTAATTTAGACATAAAAATTAGTCCTCTTCCACCTTCATGTTCTAAGGGGTCAGCGTGCATTTCACTCATGCACTCTAGGGCTCTTTCTAAATCAAAAGGTTCCCCCCAGTCCCAAATTCGGATTTCAATCCAGAAAGAAAAAATCTTAACATCTAACTCAATAACTGTCGTTGTCGGTAAGGTACGGTGAGCATGACGAACAACATTGGTAAATCCTTCCGTTAAAACAATTTGACACTCATGAAAAATATCTAAAGGTAAAACAGTAGAGGTTATTTCTTCAAACCAACTTAACACCTCTTCTAAGGAATCTAATGTGGTTTTTACCTGAAGATTCGATTGGGCTATTAGGGCTTTTTTACTCATCAATTGTCTACATAGCACCGCTATTTTTATTAAATAAAATCATAATAGTTTTAAAAATTAACTTCATATCGTAGATCAAACTCCAATTTTCTTGATACTTCAAATCTAAACGAATAATATCCTCAAAATTTTTAACTTGAGAACGACCATTAACTTGCCATTCTCCCGTCATTCCGGGTTTCACGTCTAATCGTTGCCATTGAGGAACTTCATAACGTTCTACCTCATCGGGTGTGGGCGGACGAGTTCCAACTAAACTCATTTCACCCTTTAAAACATTCCAAAATTGAGGCAGTTCATCTAAACTGGTTCGCCTTAAAAACCGACCAATCTTTGTAATTCGAGGGTCATTATCGTTCTTAAAAATAGCTCCTTGTGCCTGATTGGGAATTTTATCTTTTAATGCTTCAGCATTAGTGCACATAGACCGAAATTTCCAGATGCGGAAGCGTTTTCCCATCCAACCACAGCGCACTTGACCAAAGAAAATTGGCCCTGGACTATCTAAACGAATCGCAATAATAATGGGAATTGCTAATATGAATGTAATCCCTAAACCGACAATAGAACCCACCACATCAATCAGTCGCTTTAACCAGGATCTAATGGAAGGATGAGTAACAGGAAGACGACTTTCTCCTTTAATTTTCTCCTTGGACTGTTCCTCTTCACTCGGAGGTTCAATTGTTAACACTTGGTCAAGGGAAGTCAGAGAAAAAACAGCCATTACAGGAGAACTCACAGATTTTAAAACTAATTCAATCCCCTTGGCTTTTGCACTTTTAAAATTGCTAATGAGTGCACCAATTCCACTACTATCGATAAATATTGTCTGGCTGAAATCCAAAATGATTATTTTAGGGGTAGAATTCATAGAAATAACCTTCTGGCAGGTGCTTTTAAAGGATACTGCCTCTAACACACTCAAACGTTCCGGTAATCGAACGGAGACGATCTCTCCTGTTAGAGTAATGGGAAATTTTTCCTCTGGAATCTGACCAACCATCTCCATCATTTACTGGGTAGTTGTTGCTAATTTTTGGGCTTTATTTTAACAATACCGAAAGAGATTTGAGAGAGGGCTTGAATAATAATTGACAATTTTGCTAAATTTCTCTCTTTCGGTTGAGACAATCGCACCCCTACTATATTAATCCGTATGATTTTAAAATCTAAAATGATTTTATCCTAAAATCTCTCCAACCGCTACACGAGTTCCATTAACAAAATCCCAACCAGACTGTAATCGTTTACCTGCCAATTGTACTTCCCTCAGTAATAATAATCCCTGACCCGTTTGTACCACAGGCCCAAAACGCTTGACTAAAGCCACCACTTCTCCGGGTTGTCCTGAAAGTTGGGATAAATTCGGCCATTGCTGTTGTAAATTTTGGTATTCTGAACCCAATTGACAAAAATATTCGGGTGCTAGAGGAACACTGGCGCAAACTTTCAGAGATTTGTCACGAAATGATGTGATACAGTTGGGATAAAAGGCTCGAATCTGATGATGCAAAGCGATCGCTATTTTTTGCCAATCTAAACGATAATCTTCATCTTGAATCAGTGGGGCATAAGTGGCTAAAGTCTGATCTTGAGGAATCGGTTGGATTTCTCCTCTGTCCAATTTCAGTAACGTTTCTACTAATAAATCGGCTCCTAATTGAGCTAATCGTTGTCCTAAATCCGTTGCATTTTCTAATAGTTCAATGGGTGTTACTGCCTTTAATAGCATTGGCCCGGTATCCATTCCGGCATCCATTAACATCGATGTCATTCCTGTTTCCTTTTCCCCGTGATATAAACACCATTGAATCGGTGCGGCTCCCCGATATTGGGGTAAAATTGAGCCATGACCATTGATACATCCCAACCGAGGTATATCCAGAATTTCTTGGGATAAAATTTGCCCATAAGCCACGACTACAAAAGCATCAGCCTGAGTTTGTCGTAATAAATTTAAGGTAGTCTTAGCTTTTTTTATCCGTTTGGGTTGCCAAATTGGTAACTGATGGGTTTCTGCTAATACTTTGACCGGAGAAGGTGTTAATTGACTTCCCCGACCTCGGCGTTTATCCGGTTGCGTCACAACGGCTAAAACTTCAAATTCAGAATGTTCTAACAACCGTTCTAAACTCGGAACTGCAAATTTAGGCGTACCAAAAAAAACGATTTTCATTATCAGTTATTAGTGCTCAGTGTTAAAGTGAAACCTTCATTTTCTAGGGTGTAATCGCCACTTCAATCCGACGATTGAGTAGGCGATTATTTTCAGAATTATTATTAACGGTTGGGCGATTTGCACCGTAGCCAATAGCAGCCCAATGATAATCAGGGCCAATGGCCTCCGATAAATATTTCATCACCGCTTCAGCCCGACTAAAGGATAAATCTAAATTTTGTTGGGGATTTCCTTGATTATCAGTATGGCCGATGACTCTGACCGCAGCCCCTTTATAGGTTTTAATATCGGCAATAATCGTATCTAAAATCATGTTAGCCCCAGGACGTAAAATGGTACTCCCCACATCAAATAAGACATCACTGGGAAACGTCACCACTAAGGTATTAGAGTTTTGGCGGCGTTCAGGGGTTGCTGAAATTGGGGGAGCGGAAGGTTGAGTTGGGGTTTGGTTTTCTGACCCTGGAGTCGGCGTTGCACTGGCGAGTTGTTGTTCGAGAATTTGTAACCGTTCCTCTAAGGTTTCGGTGGGACGACTTGATCCCAATTGGGTTTCTAAAGCCGCTGTTTTTCCCATGAGTGTGTTTAACTGTCCCTGGAGTTGCTGTAACTGAATTCGCAGTTGTTGACGTTGAGGTTCAGTGAATTGTTGACTGGGTGTGGGGATGGGTTGGGGGGAAGGAGAACTGGGAGCAACCACAGGAGTCGGAATTATACCCTCCGCGCCCCAAGTTGGTATTTTCTCAAACAACTGTTCTGATAAGGGAACCTCAGACCGAGAATGGGGATAAACTTGTGCGATCACTAAACCCGCAAACCAAGCTACACAAGAACCCACAGCCAACAGCAACAGGTTAAACACCATTGTTCCCAGAAACAATAGGCCATTAAAGCGGTGAGGTGGCACAGCAGAAGCGGGTTGAGTTTGTGGCTTTGCAGATTTTGTCATCCATTTTTCTCCTGAATCAGTTATCAGTTATCCGTTATCAGTTGGTGACTAATAAGCTGTTAATTACTTCAATGAAATAATGAATTAATAACTATTAACTATTCGCTAATAATTATTAACGGCTGACTGATGACTGATGACTGACTACTGATTATTAATTACTGATAAACTCTGAACCTCCAAACTGCCATCCGGTTTAAAGGTGACTTGGAAATCTGCTAACGGTTCATTC
>JACCEC012148893.1_pt1 | contig 17115 bp, 19 predicted proteins | sample 7450121 | NCBI WGS metagenome assembly JACCEC01 (sample SAMN15323455, study PRJNA562643) | freshwater metagenome | isolation source: river surface water | place: USA:Blue River Watershed | collected 2017-08-18 | reverse complement strand
CCAGCTCACGAATGGACAGGTCCATGAAACGGCGGCGATCGGCATCCGCACCCAGATAGCGCAGGCCATCGGCAACCCAGGGCAGGTCCAGATCCGGCACCAGATACAGGTCTGCTGCGGGCGTGATCGTCTGAAAATATGGGGCCTGATGCCCATAGAGCATCTCTGCCCATACAGCGGTCATCACCGCATCGGTATCAAGGATCAGCCAGGCCCGCCCTGCCGCATGTGCCGCGGCCTTGGCAGCAGCGATCTGGCGGGCATGTTCGGTCGCAATAATGACAAGATCATCCATGCTGGTGTCCGCCCCGTGCTGGGCGCACCAATCCCGCCCATATTCGGCAACAATCGGGGCCGATAACTGCGCACCAAGCGCGGCTGCGAGCGTTGATTTTCCCGTGCTTTCCGGGCCATGCAGGCAAAGGGTACGCAGGGTCATGCGGCCTTGCCCTGTTGCTGCGCCTCGGCCTGCCGCCAGGCGACAAGGCCCCAAACGGCCATGCCCAGAAAAACCAGATAAAGCCCGGTGAACCAATAGAGACCCTTGGTCCAATAAAGCCCAATCGACAGCAGGTTAACGACAATCCACCAGTGCCAGTTATCGATGTAGCGCCGCGTCATCAGGATTTGGGCGCACACGCTGAGCACGGCGACGCTGGCATCCCAGAACGGCAAGGCTGCAGTGCTGTGCAGCGCCATGAAGCGCCCCCAGATCCAGACGAGCAACAGGGCAGACAAGGTCCAGCCCAGCTGCCCCTGCCAGCCCAGCCGATCGACGCGAATATCGCCATGCGCGCCCTTGTTACGCGCCCAAAGCCACCAGCCGATCAGATTGACGATAAAGAAAAAAACCTGAAGCCCGGCATCGGAATAAAGCCGCGCGTCCCACAGGACGACACCGGTCAGGCTGACCATGATCAGCGCGGCCGGAAAGTTCCAGATACTACGCCGGACAATCAGGACGATGTTCGCCAGCCCGAACAGCGCAGCAATGGCTTCCAGCAGCGACATGGCCGTTGGGCGCCGTGTTACAGCGACAGGCCCGTCAGGCGGGACAGATCCGTCAGCGCCTGCGCTTCGCCTGTCACCTTGATCGCCGTCATGCCCAAAGCCGCGGCCGGCTTGCAGTTGATGCCCAGATCATCAAGATAGATGCATTGCGCCGGATCTACCGACAGCGCCGTGCACATCATCATATAGATGCGGGGATCGGGCTTGCGGATGCCAGCCTTTGAACTTTCAATCACATGGTCAAAGCGCGCCATGATCGCGCGGACGGCTTCGGCCTTATCCTCGGTGGTGGACATGCCGGCCCCTTTGCCAGCCGGGACATTATTGGTGATGCAGCCAATCTGATGGCCAGCAGCCTTGATCGTATCAAGCGCAGCGACCATGCGCGGGCGAATATCGCCGGACAACAATGCCAACACCTCGTGCCCGCGAATGTCATGGCCCAGGCGGGCAGCCTCTTCGGCAAACAGGGCATCAAATTCCGCCGCGTTGATTTCCGCCCGTTCAAACAACGCCCAGGCATTGGAATCAGGATCGGCGGCGTTGATCCGCCGGATGATATCGGTCGGCAAACCACGATCCGCCTCAAAACGGTTAAATGCTTCAAAGGGCGATGACGTTACGACACCGCCGAAATCCCAAATGACAGCTGCAATTTTCTTCATATCTCCACGCTTAGGCACGAAAACGCGCGCTTGCAAACCGCTTCATTTGCTGTTTGACTTAGACCAAAGGGAGATAGGGGAGTGAAGATGCACGCGCGCAAATGGCTGGGCACAGTGGCCCTTGGTCTGGCGCTGGCCGCCTGCGGTCAGGTCAGCGATCTTGTTTCTGGCAAAAAATCCGAAGCCGATGTGAAACTGGCCGAATATCCGGACCAGGTTTATTTCGGTGATACGCACCTGCACACGTCCAACTCGTCGGACGCCTTCGGGCTGGGCGTGCGCCTTGGCCCGGAAGAGGCGTTTCGCTTTGCGATGGGCGAAGAGGTGACGTCCACCACCGGGATCAAGACAAAATTGTCCCGGCCGCTCGACTTTCTGGTCATCGCCGATCACTCTGACGGTCTGGCTGCGCTGAAGCAGATCCACGACGCGCCGCGATTTATGTTGACCGATCCGATCCTGCGGCGCTGGCATGATGAACTGCAAAAAGGGCCCAAGGAATCGCAGAAAGTGGCGATGGAGCTGATCGACCGCTTCTCGCAACGGACCCTGCCGCCTGAGATGCTCGATCCCAAGGCGCAGGAAAAGCGCACCCGCGACATCTGGACCGACCATACATCGATTGTCGAACGCTATAACAGCCCCGGCAAATTCACCGCCTTCATGGGCTTTGAATATACGCTGATGCGCAAGGGCGATAACCTGCACCGCGTTGTCGTGATGCGCGACGGCAAGGACAAGGCGGATCAGGTTCTGCCCTTTTCGTCGTTGATCGGCACAACGCCCGACCAGCTTTGGGACTATATGGACGCCTATGAGAAGAAAACGGGCGGCAAGATCCTTGCCATTCCGCATAATTCCAATGTGTCCAATGGCTTGATGTTCCAGCTGACCGGTCCGGGCAGCGGACCCATGTCTGCGGACTACGCCCGCCGCCGGGCCGCGCGTGAACCGATTGTCGAAACAACGCAGATCAAGGGGGATAGCGAAAGCCATCCGTTCTTGTCGCCCAATGATGAATTTGCCGATTTTGGTGATGCCGGCTGGGAGCTGGGCAACCTCACCATGGAAGGCAAGAAGACGCCCGACATGCTGGCCGGTGATTATGTCCGCGAAGCGCTGAAACGGGGCCTGTTGATCGAACAACGCACCGGCGTGAACCCGTATAAGCTGGGCATGATCGGGTCGACCGACAGCCATACCGGGCTTGCCACAGCCGATGAAGATAACTTCTTTGGCAAGCATTCGGGCAATGAACCCAGCGCCCATCGCGCGACTGATCCACAAAGTCTTGGGACACGCGCGGCGCGCATTGGCTGGCATTATCTGGCCGGTGGCTATGCCGCTGTCTGGGCACGCGCCAACACGCGGGGCGCCATTTTTGATGCCATGATGAAACGCGAAGTCTATGCCACAACCGGACCGCGAATGAAGGTCCGGGTCTTTGGCGGCTGGGACTTTACCGATGCCGACTGGAAGGCCAATTGGGTCAAGGCTGGCTATACCCGCGGCGTTCCCATGGGCAGCGACCTGAAAGCCGGCAAGGCCGCCGGGGCACCCCGCTTCCTGATTTCGGCGCTGAAAGACTCGATGGGTGCCAATCTTGACCGTGTTCAGATGGTGAAAGGCTGGGTCGATAAATCCGGCAAGGCGCAGGAAAAGGTCTTCGATGTGGTGTGGAGCGATCCTGCCAAGCGCAAGATCGTCAATGGCCGACTGACGCCCGTTGGCGACACCGTCGACCTGAAGACCGCAAGCTATAAAAACAGCATCGGCGCACCCGAGCTGCGCGCCGTCTGGACCGATCCGGAATTCGACCCCAAGGTCCGCGCTTTTTATTATGTGCGCGTGCTTGAAATCCCGACGCCGCGTTGGCCGGTCTATGATGCCGTGCGCTATGGGGCAAAGCTGCCCAAGGATGCCCGGTTGAAGGATCAGGAACGGGCCTATACTTCGCCCATCTGGTATAAGCCGTCGGCATAATTGCGCGCGGGCGGGATGCCGATGTGATCCCGCCCGCGTCGCAACAAAAGCGCGGATCAGGCAGCACTTTGCCGTTGACGCGGGCAGCAGCGTGACTCACATAGAGAGCCTTGACGACTTCTTGCGACGGATCTGACGATGTCCGACACCAACGAAAAGCCCGAAGACAATGAAACCGTCCGCGCGGTAAAGCGTGCGCGGGCCCGCGCGGAAGCCGCCGCCGCGAGCGAGAAAAAGCCGATCAACTGGAAAGCTGCCGCCGGCATTGGCATTGGCTCTGCGGCAATTTTGGGCGCCCTGATCTACGCCTCGCGCAATCGCAACCGTACCAAGTAAATATCGCAGCGGTGGACGCGGCGCAGCGGGCGTGGCAAGGCGCCTGCCATGCTATTAAGTGATCGTGTTCTTTTTCTGGATGGCGAGGCCCTTGTTCTCGACAAACCCGCCGGCCTGCCCGTCGATGCGCCGCGCGACGGATCATTGAGTGTTGAAAATCATCTCGGCAGCCTGACCTTTGGTTTTCAGCGCTGGCCCTTGCCTGTGCATCGGCTGGATCGCGATACATCGGGGTGCCTGTTGCTGGCGCGCAATCCCAAGGCGCACAAACGCTTTGCCGCGGCTTTTGAGGCCGGGGCGGTTGAAAAAACATATCTGGCTGTCCTGTCTGGCGTGCCTGAGGCAGAAAGCGGCACCATTGATCTGCCCCTGGGCAAAACCAGCAGCGCAGCCCAGGGCTGGCGCATGGTGGTGGATCCAAAGGGCAAGCGCGCCGTGAGCCAGTGGCGCAAGCTGGCGGTTGTGGCCGGACGCGCGCTGATCGCCTTCACGCCGGAAACCGGGCGGACGCATCAATTGCGCGTCCATGCTGCAACCGGCCTTGGCCTGCCCATCGCCGGCGACCCCATCTATGGCGATGGCAAGGGGCCGATGCTGCTCCATGCCAGCCGGCTTTACCTGGCGCGCGGAGATAAAAAGCCGATTGAGGCCGAGGCGCCCCTGCCCGACCGGTTCCTGGCTGCCGGCTTCACCCATGGCTGACCGGCCGCCCTTGCCGGAAGATGCCATTGAGGAAAAATTCCTGGCTGCAACCGGGCCGGGCGGCCAGAATGTCAACAAGGTGGCAACGGCGGTTCAGCTGCGGCTGGATGTGTTCGCCTTGCGGCTGCACCCGGATGTCTATGCACGGCTGAAACAGCTGGCGGGCAGCCGCTGGACGCAGGATGGCGAAATCATCATCACGGCCCGCCGTTTTCGCACGCAAGAGGCCAACCGCCTTGACGCGCGCGACCGGCTGGCCGAATTGATCAGCCGGGCCCATCAGCGCCCAACCCGCCGTGTGAAAACCAAGCCCACGCGCGCCGCCAAGGAACGCCGCCTGACCGGCAAGTCCTTGCGCAGCGATGTCAAAAAGGGCCGGGGCAAGATAAGGATCGACTGAATGTACAGCTTTGAGGTGAATGCCAGCACCAAGGCCGCGCTTTACGCCGATCTTTTGGCCGCCGTGGATGCGATCACGGCGGATGAACCAGATCCCATCGCGAATATGGCCAATGTTGCCGCGCTGATTTGGGAATTTGTGCCCGATCTCAATTGGTCGGGCTTCTACCGCATGCTGGGCGACGGCCTTGTCCTTGGCCCCTTTCAGGGCAAGGCCGCCTGTATCCGCATTCCGTTGGGCAAAGGCGTTTGCGGCGTCGCTGCACAATCGCGGGAAACGCAGCTTGTGCCCGATGTCCACGCCTTTCCCGGGCATATCGCATGCGACGCCGCCTCGGCCTCTGAAATTGTCATCCCCATCCTGCATGACGGGCAGCTTTTGGCGGTGCTCGACCTCGACAGCCCTGTGCCGGGCCGATTTGATGGCGATGATCAGACTGGCCTAGAGGCCATTTGCCGCCGCATTGCGCCTCGATTGGCGGCCTGACCGTCCCGTTCCGGGACCGCCCAATGGTTCGCGCCGTCGCGCCGGGCCCGCAAAACTGCTAATCCCCCGCCAGATGTCCAGAAGGGCAGGCGCACCCATCGATGCGCCTTGGCCCGTGGTGATGGGGGTCCAGTCGATGCGCGTGTTGATCTTTCCGGCACTTATGATGTCTGCAACCGCCTGCACATATACGGCCACGCCGGGCGACTCACACCGCATCAGCGCCACCGCCACCCCATCCATGGCCGCGCCGGAGGCACCCAAAGGCCGGTGGGACTATCGCTGGGTGCCCGATCCTGCGGACCATCGGTTCAGCTATGCCGGGGCAGGCTATAATGATGGGCTGGACTGGATGGACCGCCCCGCCACAACGGGCGTCACCACGATCATCCTTCATACAGAACCCGTGGTGACGACAACGACGCACACCGAATATGTCACGGAATATGTCCGTGCGCCTGTCCGCCGCGCGGCGCCGAAACGCGTGAAACCCCGCCCGGCCAAGCGACCGGCCTGCCCCTGCCGGCTTGTCTGCTGCTAAGGCCGCACCGCCGGATCAGCTCAACCGGTCAAGCGCCTCCCGGGACAAACTGCCGGGGATGATCATCAATGGGCAAGGCAAGGCCGACATGCCGGCCCCGGCGAAATAAGACACCAAAGGCCCCGGCGCGCCGGTTTTGGCCGCACCCAGCACCAAGGCGCCAATTTCAGGATTGTCAGACAGGGCCTGTTGAATGGCCGCGACCGGCTCTCCATGTTTCACAACGATTCTCGGCAGAACGCCCCGTTCTTCATCCAGCATATCCAGCGCACGCGCGGCGACATCTTGGGCGCGTTCTTCGGCTTCGGCTTCGATTGTCGCCTGAATCGAGCCAAAAGCCACGAATTCCTGCGGCTCTACAATGGCAAGAATGGCAAGCGCACCACCCGTTTTGGCGGCCCTGCGTGCGGCAAACCGCACAGCAATTTCGGCCTCTTCAGTCCCGTCAGCAACGGCCAGATAGGTGCGCATCACGGGGTCCTTCCCGATTTTGAAAACGAATGCGGTCAAGTTGCGCCAATCCAGAGACTGGCGCAAGCCGCTGCGCAACGCTAGGGAATCGCGAACCTTCAGAACAGACCTTTTCACAGAGGTAAGATTTCACATGCCCATCGAACTTAAGATGCCCGCACTGTCGCCGACCATGGAAGAAGGCACGCTCGCCAAATGGCTGGTCAAAGAAGGGGATATGGTCAGCTCTGGCGATATTCTTGCGGAAATCGAAACGGATAAAGCCACGATGGAATTCGAAGCCGTGGATGAAGGCGTTATCAGCCAGATCTTGGTTGCCGAAGGGACGGATGGCGTCAAGGTTGGCACCGTCATCGCGCTGATCGCGGCCGAAGGCGAAGATAAAGCGGCACCGGCCGCTGCCCCCGCCAAAGCCCCGGCAGAGGTCACCCCGGCAGCAGCGCCGCTCGCCCCAGCGGCGGCACCACCCGCCACCCCGGCAGCCGCGCCTCAACCCAGCCCGACGCCCGCCAGCCGTTCCGATGATCGCATCATCGCATCGCCCTTGGCCAAGCGGATCGCCGCGCAGAAGGGGATTGATCTGCAAGGCCTGTCCGGATCTGGCCCCAATGGCCGGATTGTGAAAGCGGATGTGGAAGCTGCAACGCCTGGCCATCCCGCACCAGCCCCAGCGGTTGCACCTACCGCCGCCATCCCGGCCCCGGCGCCGGTGCAACTGGGCGATATCCAGACGCCGCATCAGATCACCAAATTGTCGAACATGCGCAAAACAATTGCGCGGCGCCTGACCGAGGCCAAGCAGACGGTGCCGCATATCTACCTGACGGTTGATGTCCGGCTGGATGCGCTGCTTAAGCTGCGGGCGGATTTGAATGCCAGCCTGGAAAGCCGTGGGATCAAGCTGTCGGTCAACGACATGCTGATCAAGGCGCTGGGCCTTGCCCTGGTTCAGGTGCCCAAATGCAATGTCAGCGTGTCGGGTGACCAGCTGATTGAATATCAGCGTGCAGATATCAGCGTCGCCGTTTCGGTGCCCAATGGCCTGATTACGCCCATCATCACCGGCGCTGATGGCAAAGCGATCAGCGCAATTTCCGCCGAAATGACGGCCCTTGCCGCCCGCGCCAAGGACGGCAAGCTGCAGCCCCATGAATATCAGGGCGGAACCGCCAGCCTGTCGAACATGGGCATGTTCGGGATCAAGCAATTTGATGCCGTTATCAACCCGCCACAGGGCATGATCATGGCGATTGGTGCCGGTGAAAAGCGGCCCTTTGTCGTCAATGACAGCTTGCAGATCGCCACCGTCATGTCGGCCACGGGCAGCTTTGACCATCGCGCCATCGATGGTGCCGATGGTGCGCAGCTGATGCAGGCCTTCCGCGATCTGTGCGAAAAGCCGCTGGGTCTGGTGGCCTGACATGGCAGATACGGCTTATGATCTGATCGTTCTTGGCTCTGGCCCGGGCGGCTATGTGGCGGCGATCCGCGCCGCGCAGCTGGGCCTCAAAACCGCGATTGTTGAGCGTGAAAATCTGGGCGGCATCTGCCTCAACTGGGGCTGTATCCCAACCAAGGCGCTGCTGCGGTCTGCCGAGATTTTCCATTATATGCAGCATGCCGGTGCCTATGGGCTGGCGGCGGAAAAGATCAGTGCCGATCTGAATGCCGTGGTCCAGCGGTCCCGCGGGGTTGCAAAACAGCTGAATCAGGGCGTGACGCACCTGATGAAGAAGAACAAGATCACCGTCCATATGGGCGATGGCACGTTGCGTTCCGCCCAGAAAATTGCCGTTACCAAGGATGGCAAAACCGAAGAGCTGACCGCCAAGCACATTATTTTGGCAACGGGCGCCCGCGCCCGCGACCTGCCCTTTGCCCCGGCCGATGGGAAACGGATCTGGACCTATCGCCATGCCATGGTGCCCGCCGAAATGCCGACCAAGCTCTTGGTCATCGGCTCTGGCGCGATCGGCATTGAATTTGCGAGCTTTTACAACGACATGGGTGCAGACGTCACGGTCGTCGAGATGATGGACCGGATCGTGCCTGTCGAAGATGCCGACGTTTCGGAATTCCTTGAAAAAGCGCTTGTCAAACAAGGCATGACGATCCTGACAGGCGCGGGCGTCAACAGCCTGAAGGCGGATGCCAAGGGCGTCACTGCCGAGATCAAAACGCCGGACGGCAAGGTGACACCGGCGACCTTCAGCCACGCCATCGTTGCCATCGGCATTGTCCCCAATACCGAGACCTTGGGCCTTGAGGCGCTGGGCGTTGCGACCGAGCGGGGCCATGTGAAAACCGATGGCCTGTGCCGCACCAATGTGCCGGGCCTGTGGGCGATTGGCGATATCACCGCCCCGCCATGGCTGGCGCACAAGGCCAGCCATGAAGGCGTGATTGCGGCTGAAGCCATTGCACAGGCGCTGGGCAACAAGGATGTCCACCCCCATGCCATGGACCCCCGGAATATCCCGGGCTGCACCTATTGCCATCCGCAAATCGCCTCGGTCGGCCTCACCGAAGCCAAGGCGAAAGAGGCCGGCCATACGGTCAAGGTTGGCAAAATCCCGTTCAGGGGCAATGGCAAAGCAATCGCGCGTGGGTAAGCCGAAGGCTTTGTGAAAACCGTGTTTGACGCCAAAACGGGTGAGCTTTTGGGCGCGCATATGGTTGGCGCAGAAGTGACCGAGCTTATTCAGGGCTATACCATCGGCAAGACCGCCGAACTGGTTGAGGCCGATTTCATGCAGACCGTTTTCCCGCACCCAACGCTGTCCGAAATGATGCATGAAAGCGTCCTTGGCGCCTATGGCAAGGCGTTGCACATCTGATTTTCAACGCCGCGCAGACGGCCCGGGAGAAGATTAATGGCGAAAGGTACGCAGGACTTTACGCCCGATCCCCGCAATGATCAGATCCTGATCAACGTCAACGGCACGCTCGTTCCGCGGGCGCAGGCGGTGGTCTCGGTGTTTGACAGCGGCTTCATGCTGGGGGACGGGGTGTGGGAAGGCATTCGCGTCCATAACGGGCATATGGCCTTTTTGAACGCGCATCTCGACCGGCTTTGGGAAGGGGCCAAGGCCATTGCCATGGATATCGGCATTTCCCGCGCCGATATGGTCCGCCGCCTTTACGACACGATCGACGCGAACCGGATGGACGCGTGCCATATTCGCCTGATGGTCACCCGCGGCGTTCGATCAACCCCCTATCAGGACCCGCGCGTGGTTGTCAGCCCGGCCACCATCGTCATCATTGCCGAGCATAAAGAACCGCATGCAGAGGTGATTGAAAAGGGCATCACCCTCTTCACCGTTCATGTCCGGCGGGGGGACCCGGCGGTGCAGGACCCCAAGCTCAATTCCCACTCCAAACTCAACTGCATCACCGCCTGCATTCAGGCGACGGAGGCTGGCGCCAATGAAGGCCTGATGCTGGACCCGCATGGCTTTGTCGCCACGTGCAATTCGACCCATTTCTTCATCGTGCGCAAGGGCGAAGTCTGGACCTCCACGGGCGATTATTGCCTGGGCGGAATTACCCGCGGCAATGTGATCCGCATCTGCCGTGAAGAGGGGATTCCGGTCTTTGAAAAGAATTTCTCACTCACCGATGTCTATGGGGCGGACGAAGCCTTTGTGACCGGTACATTTGCCGGCGTTGTCCCGGCGCACCGCATTGACGGGCGGCAGATCAGCGATGGCCGCGGCCCCATGGTTGAACGCTTGCAACGGCTTTATAAAGCACTGGTTGAGCGCGATATTCAGGAAAATCCCCGGCCGTGACACTGCGCATCGCCATGTGGTCCGGGCCACGGAACATCTCAACGGCGATGATGCGCAGCTTTTCATCGCGCGCGGACACCGCGGTGACGGATGAGCCCTTTTACGGCGCCTATCTTCAGACCACGGGTGAACCCCATGCGATGGCGCAAGAGATTATCGCAGACATGATGTGCGACTGGCATGCCGTGGCTGCGGCCATGCGCGGCCCCATCCCCGATGGGAAAACGGTCTGGTATCAAAAACATATGTCGCATCACATGGACGGACCGATCAGCATTGATGACTTTCCCGATCATGTGCATGTCTTTCTGGTGCGCGACCCGGATCTGATGGTTGCAAGCTATGCGCAGAAAAACGCGCTGAGCGATGCCAGCCAGCTCGGCTTTGCGCGTCTGCAGGCCTATCATGATCGTGTGTCGCAACGGCTGGGGCGGGCTGCCCCGGTTGTGGACAGCAACCGCCTGCTCGCCGATCCAGAGGCGGGTCTGAAGGCGCTGTGCGCCGCCATTGGGATTGCGTGGGACCCGGCGATGCTGCGCTGGCCCAAAGGACCGCACCCGGCCGACGGCATCTGGGCGTCCCATTGGTATAATGCGGTCTGGTCCAGCGAGGGCTTTGGCCCGCCAACCCCGGCCTCGCCGCTGGATGCGGGGCAGCAACGGATCGCCGACCAATGCCGGGCCAGTTACCAGGCATTGATCGCGCATTGCGTTTAGGCAGACGCGCTGCCCCCTTGCCAAGCCGTGTCTGGCCTGCCAGCAATTGCGCCATGAAAACTCTTGCCTCTTCGCTTGTTGCGACTGCCGCTTTGGGTTTTGCTGCGCCTGGTTTTGCCCAGGATGCGCAAGGCCCGGTCACATATATCACCGCCGCGCGCATGGTGGATGTTGAAACCGGAAAGCGGGTGGTGCAGCCGTTGATCGGGGTGCGCGATGGCCGGATCATCTCAGTCGCAGACCGGCGGACGGCCACCCTGCCCGCCGGGGCCAAGCTGGTTGATCTGGGCGATAAAACCCTGCTGCCCGGCCTGATCGACATGCATGTGCATATTGACGGGCTGGCCGAAATCGGCGGCTATAACAGCCTGCAATATACCGACAGTTTCTGGGCGATGGTCGCGGTGAAGAATGCGCGAGACATGCTGCATGCCGGCTTTACAACGATCCGCAATGTCGGGTCTGGGGACCGCAATGATGTTGGCCTGAAACAGGCGATCGACAATGGCTATGCGACCGGCCCGCGGATCGTGCCCGCCAGCTATGCCCTGGGCGCCACAGGCGGGCATTGCGATTCCACCTTTCTGCCCCCCAGCCTTGAAAAGGCGCAGGAAGGCGTGGCCGATGGCGAACAGGCCCTGCGGGCTGAGGTGCGTCGGCAACGCAAATATGGCGCAGAGGTGATCAAGGTGTGTGCAACGGGCGGCGTATTTTCGCGCAACACCGAACCCGGCCAGCAGCAATTGTCAGAGGCAGAGCTGCGCGCCATTGCCGATGAGGCGCATCAATGGGGCCTGCGTGTCGCGGCCCATGCCCATGGCGCATCGGGGATCAAGGCCGCGATCCGCGCCGGGATTGATACGATTGAACATGCCAGCCTGGTCGACGATGAAGGCATCAAACTTGCAGCGGAGCGCAAGCAGCCTGTCTGGTTTTCGATGGACATTTTCAATACCGATTACACGCAGGCCGAAGGCGCCAAAAATGGCGTTCTGGAGGATAATCTGCGCAAGGACCGCGAAGTTGCGCAAATCCAGCGCGACAATTTCCGCAAAGCGCACAAGGCGGGCGTCCGCATGGTTTTTGCATCGGATGCCGGTGTGATGCCGCACGCGCAGGTTGGCGGTCAGTTCAAGGTCATGGTGCAATATGGCATGAGCCCGCTTGAGGCCATTCAGGCGGCGACACGCAATGCAGCCCAGGCGCTGGGGCGTGAAAAGGATGTGGGCGCCATTGCCGTTGGGCGCTTTGCCGACATGATCGCAGTCGATGGCGATCCATTGACCGACATTCGGCAACTGGAAGATGTGGATGTCGTCATCAAGGGTGGCGATATGGTGAAGGCAGACCAGTGAGCCGTCTGAACCGCGGACAACGGCCCAATTTTGCACCGGCGCTGGCACTGGGCGCTTTTGCCCTGGTGCTGGGCGGCGTTGCGACCTGGACGAGCCTTCTTCTCAGCTGGGACACAGCGGGTTTGCGCGCCATTGCGTTGCGGGCAGGCCAATCACCGGGCTGGCTGATTGAAAGTTTTCAATGGATCACCTGGGCTGGGGACGCGGCCCAACGCTCCATCGTGATGATCGGCTTTGCGCTGGTGCTGCTCAGCAAGAAACGCTGGCGGGCAGCGCTGATCATGCTCATCTTTCCGGCAGTCGCCGGGGCCAGTTCCAGCATCCTGAAACAGCTATTTGCGCGCAGCCGCCCGGATATTGTCCCGCATCTGGATAGCTTTAGCAATTTGTCCTTCCCAAGCGGTCACGCCACCAGCGCAACCGCGATCCTCATTCTGGCGGCGCTGATCGTGCCCACGCGCCAGCGGAGCTTGTGGCTGGCGCTTGCCGGCGGCGGGGCCGCTTTGGTTGCATCGTCCCGCCTGTTGCTGGGCGTCCACTGGCCCAGCGACATTGTGGGCGGCATGGCATGGGGACTTGGGTTTGCGTTGGCCGGTCAGGCGATGGCGCGCGCATGGGGCGATGCCCCGCGCAAAGCGGGCGTCAGGCGACGCGTCGGGAAAAACTCGCCATGCCAAGCGTCTTGCCCAGGCGGCTGGCGCTCACCGGATTGACGAAATCTGCAATCAGCCGACCCCGATTTGATTCCCGGACCCGCGCAATCATGGCGCCGGCCCCCGGAAGGCGCAGGCGGACAAGCGCGCCTGCCGTCAGAATTATGTCCAGATCGGCTTCAAACCCGGCTTCGCTGATATGGCGGACGACCACGTCACAGCCATGAAAGCTCAGAATATCGGGGCTGGGGCCATGGGCGGCCGCAGCTTTGGGCAACACCGCACCCGCAGGCGATTGCAATGCAAGCCGACCGGCAATGTACATATCCGTCAACCCCCATTCTGACCAAAGCCAGACCCCCATCCGAGCGATCTACGACTCGGAAATCCGTCAAGAAATCTGCGAAGCGGGCGGATGAGAGTCAATAGTTATCCACAGAAATGGCCGCGCCCTCTGGTCTGCGGCGGGCACTTTCCATCCGCCGAATTCCTGATAGTCTGCCACAACAAAAGAAAGACAAAAGGAGAGTCGCGCGATGCACGATCTGGTGATCCGGGGTGGAACAATTGTCGATGGAACGGGCGCCAAGCCCTTTCAGGGTGATGTGGCCATTGATGGCGGCCTGATTTCGGCAATTGGGAAGGTGGACGCACCAGGCCGGGAAGAAATCGACGCCACTGGCAAGATTGTGACGCCCGGCTTTGTTGATGTGCATACGCATTATGATGGTCAGGCGACCTGGGATGCCGAAATGGCGCCGTCGAGCTGGCACGGCGTGACCACCGTGATCATGGGCAAGTGCGGCGTCGGCTTTGCCCCGGCCCGTCCGGATCGGCACGAATGGCTGATCAGCCTGATGGAAGGCGTCGAGGATATTCCCGGAACCGCACTGGCCGAAGGGATGAAATGGGATTGGGAAACCTTCCCCGAATATCTTGATGCGCTGGAACGTCTGCCCCGCACCGTTGATGTTGGCACGCATGTGCCGCACGGCGCCGTCCGCGCCTATGTTCTGGGCGATCGGGAACGGCCCGGCGCCATCCCGACCGACGACGATATTCAGGAAATGGCGCGCATTGTGGAAGACGGCGTGCGCGCAGGTGCCCTTGGCTTTTCAACCTCGCGCACTGTGCTCCACAAATCGATCGACGGAGAATTGGTCCCCGGCACAACCGCCACGGCCGAAGAACTGATCGCCATTGGGCGCGCAATGGGCAGGGTTGGCCATGGCGTCTTTGAAATGGCAAGCGACCTGCGGCGCGAATGGAATGAATTTGAATGGATGGGCCAATTGTCGCGGGAAACCGGCCTGCCCGTCACCTTTGCGGCCCTGCAAAGCATTGCCAAGGAATTGCCGCTGGAAGAACAGATCACCGAAATGCGGGCGCAGAATGATAATGGCGCCAATATCGTCGCGCAGATCGCATTGCGCGGCAATGGCATCATCATGGCCTGGCAAGGGACGGTCCACCCCTTCCTGTTCCGCCCTGCCTGGGCCGAAATTGCCGAATTGCCCTGGGATCAAAAGCTTGCACGCCTGAAGGATCCTGCTTTCCGCCACCGGATGATCACGGAACCCAGCGAAATCCCCGATGTTGATGTGGCGGATCTGTATCGGGTGATTGCCGGCGGCTGGGCCGTCCAGTTCGAAATGGATCCCGATTTCAACTATGAGCCCGGCATGAATGAAAGCATTGCTGCACGCGCCGCCGCTGCTGGCGTGTCCGGCGATGCCTATGCTTATGATCTGCTGATGAAGGATGAGGGCAAGGGCTTTATCTATTTCCCCGTTCTCAACTATCGCGACGGCAATCTGAACTTCCTTGAAGACCTGCAAATGTCGGACGACACCGTCAATTCGCTGTCTGATGGCGGCGCGCATTGCGGCACGATTTGCGACGCCGCATCGCCGACATTCATGTTGCAGCATTGGGTACGCGACCGGCAGGGCAAGCGCATCGCGCTTGAACATGCGATCAAGCGGCAATGCCGCGACACGGCGGTGCTCTATGGCCTGCATGATCGCGGCCTGTTGCAGCCGGGCATGCTCGCCGATGTCAACGTCATCGATATGGACAAGCTGAAGCTGGGCAAGCCCTGGCTGGCCTTTGATTTGCCCGCTGGCGGCAAACGCCTGCTGCAAAAGGCCGATGGCTATGTCGCCACGATCAAATCGGGTCAGGTCACCTTCCGCGATGGCGTGATGCAGGGGCCAACCCCCGGCATCGTGCTGCGTGGACCGCAAACCGAACCCATGGCGATGGCCGCCGAATAACAGGATCTTGGTCTGGCGCAGGAGACAGGCGCATGCGGCACATCGCGGTGGTGGGGTCAGGGCCAGCCGGCTATTACACGGCAGAGGCGGCCCAGAAAAAGTTCGGGGACGCGGTTCGGGTTGATATTATTGATCGATTGCCCGTCCCTTATGGGCTGATCCGCTTTGGCGTTGCCCCGGACCATCAATCGATCAAGGGCGTTCATAAACGCTATGAGGCCGTCAACCTAAGCGACAATGTGCGCTTTGTGGGCAATGTGACCGTTGGCCGTGATGTCAGCATTGCCGAACTGAACCAGTTTTACGACGCGGTGGTACTGGCAACGGGCGCGCCCGCCGATCGGCGCCTGGGCATTCCGGGGGATGACTTGCCGGGTGTGATCGGGTCTGCCGCTTTTGTCGGCTGGTATAATGGCCATCCCGATTTTGCTGGGCTGGATCCGGATTTGACCGGACCGGGGGCTGTTATCGTTGGCAATGGCAATGTTGCCCTGGATGTCGCCCGCATCCTTGCCAAGACGCGCGACGAATTTCTGGGCGCCGATATCGTGGCGCATGCGCTGGACGCGCTCGATCATTCCGGCATTCGCAGGATCACTTTGCTGGGGCGGCGCGGGCCACATCAGATTGCCATGACCCCCAAAGAACTGGGGGAATTGGGGCATTTGGGGCGCGCCACACCGGTCGTGGATCTGGGTGATTTCCCGCCCATCGGGGAAGATGCCCTGCTGGAACCGGGCATGCGCAAATCCGTCACGCATTTGCGCGACTTTGCGGCGGCCGCTGGCCCCGCCAAGGATATTGCGATTGATTTTGACTTTTTTGCGATGCCAGTTGCGGTTGAGGGCAAGGACCGGGCCGAACGGATTATCGTCGAAAAAACCCGGCTTGATGCCGATTTGCGGGCGATTGGCACGGGCGAACGCTATGTCATCCCCTGCCATCTTGTCATTGCCTGTATCGGGTATCAGACGCCGCCGATCACAGGCGTCCCCTATGAACATGGGCGTGGGCGTTTTGCGAGCGATGAAGGGCGGATTCTACCGGGCCTGTATTGCGTCGGCTGGGCGCGGCGCGGGCCAAGCGGCACAATCGGCACCAATCGGCCTGATGGCTATGCGATTATCGACATGATCGCCGAGGACCTGACGGGCGCCGCTGACAAGCCGGGCCGCCCGGCGCTGGATGCGCTGCTGGATGGGCGCGGCGTGGACATCGTGACCTTTCGGGACTGGCAAAAAATTGATGCTGCTGAAATTGCCCGCGCACGCGCCGGCGCCCCGCGCGAAAAATTTGTCGCAATTGATGATATGATTGCCGCGCGCAGCGTCTGAACCGGACAGGCGCTCGCTTGATCGCACGCGATCACGCATGTCTGACTGTTCTACTTGAATAATACAGTCTTTCGCGCCATCTTAGAGTCAAGACGCGCCATCTTAGGGGCACGATCAGGGAGACGCTCGTGGCAACGACTGTACAGGATGCTGAAATCACATTGACCGCGCCCGAACCGGTGCCCGCGGTCACGCCGCAAAAGGCCGCCGGGCTGGTGCCGATTGATGAGGGCAAAAAATCTGCGCTTGAGGAAAAGGCACAGGTCTTTGTTGAAGAACTGGCAAGCCTAGACCCCAATTCTCCGGAATTCGGCAAGAAGGTTGATCAGCTCGTCAATATGGGGCGGCGGGAAATCGCCGATGCCGCGGGCCAGTCCAACCGGTTTCTCGAT
>JACCEC011496466.1_pt1 | contig 17116 bp, 16 predicted proteins | sample 7450121 | NCBI WGS metagenome assembly JACCEC01 (sample SAMN15323455, study PRJNA562643) | freshwater metagenome | isolation source: river surface water | place: USA:Blue River Watershed | collected 2017-08-18 | reverse complement strand
CCTTGGCTTCGTCGCGGGTGAATGCGATACCGGAAACGACGGCTTGTTCCATGTTTTCGTCTTCCTCGAAAGAGATCCGGGTGCCCGAGCGGGCTTCTTCGTTCAGGTCGATGTCCCAGGGCGTGAAGCTGGAGAGCACGCGCATCGGGACACGGTATTTGCCGGCGAACTCCACCGAGCGGATCTGCAGCACCTTGGAGCCCATGCTCGCCATCTCGAGCATTTCCTCGAAGCTCACGCGCTCCATGCGGCGGGCCTCGGGCACCACGCGCGGGTCGGTGGTATAGACGCCATCGACGTCGGTGTAGATCAGGCACTCGTCGGCCTTGATCGCGGCCGCCACGGCGACCGCCGAGGTGTCGGAGCCGCCACGGCCCAGCGTGGTGATGTTGCCCAGCGGGTCGATGCCCTGGAAGCCGGTGATGATGACGACCTTGCCGGCATCGAGCTCGGCCTTGACGCGGGCGTCCTCGATCGACTCGATGCGCGCCTTGGTGTAGCTGCTGTCGGTCTTGATCGGCACCTGCCAGCCCGAGAAGCTCACCGCTTCGAGGCCCTCGGCCTGCAGCGCGATCGCCAGCAGCGCGGACGAGGCCTGCTCGCCGGTGGCGGCCAGCTGATCGAGCTCGCGGCCATAGGCGCTGCCCGGCTTGGCCGGCGCGAGTTCCTTGGCCAGGCCCAGCAGGCGGTTGGTTTCGCCGCTCATGGCGCTGGGCACGACCACCATCTGGTGACCGGCGCGGTGCCACTTGGCGACACGCTTGGCGACGTTGCGGATGCGCTCGGTCGAGCCCATGCTGGTGCCGCCGTATTTGTGAACGATCAGTGCCATCGTGAAAATGTGTAAGGCCGGAATGTGAAACTTTTGCGACGCCGGCTGCCGGACGCAAAACCTTTCGATTATATCGAGGGCTGGTAGCGCAGCCCGGCGCCTTCGCGCAGCAGATAGCCCCGCGCGAGCTTGAGACGGATGCGGTGGCCGCGCGTGGTGCAGGCCGCGATCTGTTCCAGCGCCTGCTCGAGCTGCGCCTCGCTGGGCGCCGCCTGCCAGTGCCGGCGCAACCAGTGGCGCAGGACGTTGGCCTGGCGCGCGCGGCTCAGAGCCTGGAACGACGCGATCAGCGGCGGGTCGCCGACCTGCTGCAGATCCTGCGCCGCGACCTCGTCGAGCAGGGTTTGCGCCTGCGCCGCGTGGCGCGCGCTGCGCGCGAGCGTCTGCGCGTAGGCGGGAAACGATTCGGCGAACGCGGGCAGCAGGCGCGCGCGGATGCGGTTGCGCGTGTAGCGCTCATCGGCATTGCTCGGATCGACCACATAGGCGATGCCCTGCGCGTCGAGCCAGTCGCGCAGCGCCTGGGCATCGACATCGAGCAGCGGACGGCCAAAGCACTGGCCGTGGCGCTCGAACGCTGCCGCCATGCCGGCGAGCCCGGGCAGGCCAGCGCCGCGGCTGAGCGCGAGCAGCAGCGTCTCGGCCTGGTCCTGCGCATGCTGGCCCAGCAGCACGCAGGCGGCGCCACCCGCCTGCGCGGCGGCGGCCAGCGCGCGGTAGCGGGCCTGGCGCGCGGCGTCCTCGGGGCTCTGGCCGCTCGCGTGGCGCGCATCGACCCGGACCACCTGCAGCGGCACGCCCAGGGCGGTGCAGGTGGCACGCGCGTGGCGCTCGAAGTCGTCGGCGGCGGCCTGCAGGCCGTGGTGGACATGGATGGCGCTCACCCGGTCCGGCCAGAGCGCCTGCGCTGCCAGCAGCAGCGCGGTGGAATCGGCGCCGCCGCTGTAGGCGACGGCCCGGGAGCAGGCTGCGGCCGACAGCGGGTGGTGCGCGGCCCAGGCGCGCAAGGCGCCCAGGCAGGGGTTGTCAGCCGCGGCCGCCCCTGACATCGGCCTTGCTGTCGGTGAAGCGGCCGTAGCTGTTGAGGCGCTGGTAGCGGCGCTCGATCAGCTCGTCGGTCTTGAGATCGGCAAGCTGGCGCCAGGCGTCGGCCAATGCGCGCTTGAGGCTGGCGGCCATGCCCTGCGGGTCGCGGTGCGCACCGCCGACCGGCTCGTTGACGATCTTGTCGACCAGGCCCAGCGCCTTGAGGCGGTGCGCGGTGATGCCGAGCGCCTCGGCCGCATCGCTGGCGCGATCGCTGGTCTTCCACAGGATGGATGCGCAGCCTTCCGGGCTGATGACCGAATAGACCGAGTACTGCAGCATCAGCACCTGGTCGGCGACCGAGATCGCCAGCGCGCCGCCCGAGCCGCCCTCGCCGATGATGGTCGAGATGATCGGCACCTCGAGCTGCGCCATCTCGAAGATGTTGCGGCCGATCGCCTCCGACTGGCCGCGTTCCTCGGCGTCGATGCCGGGATAGGCGCCGGGCGTATCGACGAAGGTGAACACCGGCAGCTTGAACTTCTCGGCCAGCTTCATCAGTCGCAAGGCCTTGCGGTAGCCCTCGGGCTTGGTCATGCCGAAGTTGCGCAGGGCGCGCTCCTTGGTGTCGCGGCCCTTCTGGTGGCCGATCACCATGCAGGGCTGGCCATTGAAGCGCGCCAGGCCACCGACGATCGCCAGGTCATCGGCGAAATGGCGATCGCCGTGCAGCTCGACGAAATGCGTGAAGATGGCGCCGACATAGTCCAGCGTATAGGGCCGGTCGGCGTGGCGCGCGATCTTGGTGATCTGCCAGGGAGAGAGCTGGCTGTAGATGTCGCGGGTCAGCTGCTGGCTCTTCTTGCCGAGCTGCTCGATCTCTTCCGAGATGTCGACCGCGGATTCGGTCTGGACGTAGCGCAGTTCTTCGATCTTGTTTTCGAGTTCGGCAATGGGCTGCTCGAAGTCGAGAAAGTTCTTTTTCGCCAAGGTGTACTCCTTTGGTCGTTTGTGGCAGGGGCGTCAGTACGCGACCGGCACGGGGTCCAATGAGCGCCAAATATACCAAGTCGCGACGCTGCAATAGGGCGACCAGGCGGCTGCCACCTCGCGCGCCTCGCTGCGGCTGACGGGCTCGCCCGAGAAATAGCCTTCGCTGATGCCGCGGATCAGGCCGGCATCGTCGAGCGGCAGCACGTTGGGGCGCAGCAGATGGAAGATCAGGAACATCTCGGCGGTCCAGCGGCCGATGCCACGGATGGCGAGCAGCTCCTGGATGATGGCATCGTCGTCCATGTCGCGCCAGGCATCGACATGCAGCTGGCCCGACTCGAAATGGCGTGCCAGATCACTGAGGTAGTCGATCTTGCGCGTGCTCAGTCCAGCGCCCTTCATCGCCTCGGGCGCGAGCGCGAGCACGCCGGCGGGCGTCACCCCGGGCAGCAGCTTGATGAAGCGCTGCCAGACCGCCTGCGCCGACTTGACCGAGATCTGCTGGCCGATCACGCTGCGCGCCAGCGTGGTGAAGGCGTCGCCCTTGGACTGCAGCACCGCATCAGGAAACTGCGGGATGAGCTTCTTCAACACGCGGTCGCGCTTCATCAGGTGGCGGCAGGCCTCGGCCCAGTAGGCCGGGCGCGGCGGGTCGCCAGCCGCACCCGTCACGGGCGCTTCGGTCGGGATCCTGACCATCTCAGGCGCGTTCCCAGTGGGTGCCGGCCGAGCCGTCCTTGAGCACCACGCCCTGCTCGAGCAAGGCCTTGCGGATCTGGTCGGCCTGCGCCCAGTCCTTGGCGGCCTTGGCTGCGGCGCGCGCCGCGATCTGCGCCTGGATGGCGGCTTCATCAAGCCCGGCGCCACCTTGCAGGAAGGCGGTCGGCTCCTCCTGCAGCAGGCCGAGGATGGCACCCAGGCGCGTGAGCAGTCCGGCGCGCTCGGCCGAGCGGGTGCGGTTGACCTCGCTGGCGAGCTTGAACAGCACGGCGACCGCCTCGGGGGTGCCGAAGTCCTCGTCCATCGCGGCCTGGAAGCGCGCGGCGTACTCGTCCGCCCAGTCGATCGCGACCTCGGCCGCCGGGACGGACGCCAGCGCGGTGTAGAGGCGCTTCAAGGCATTGCGCGCGTCGTCGAGGTGGGCGTCGCTGTAGTTGAGCGGGCTGCGGTAATGCGCGCGCAGGATGAAGAAGCGCACCGTCTCGGCGTCGTACTGCTCCAGCACCTCGCGGATGGTGAAGAAGTTGCCCAGGCTCTTGGACATCTTCTCGTTGTCGACGCGCACGAAGCCGTTGTGCATCCAGAACCGCGCCAGCGGCTGGCCGCTCGCGCCTTCGCTCTGCGCGATCTCGTTCTCGTGGTGCGGGAACTGCAGGTCGGCGCCGCCGCCGTGGATGTCGAAGCTCTCGCCCAGCATCTCGCAGCTCATCGCCGAGCACTCGATGTGCCAGCCCGGGCGGCCCAGTCCGTAGGCGCCGTCCCACTTGGCCTCGGCCGGCTCGTCGGCCTTGGCCGCCTTCCAGAGCACGAAGTCGAGCGGGTCCTGCTTGCCGTCATCGACCGCCACGCGCTCGCCCGCGCGCAGGTCGTCCAGGCTCTTGCCCGACAGCTTGCCGTAGCCCTCGAACTGGCGCACCGCGTAGTTGACGTCGCCGTTGGCGCTGCGGTACGCAAGCCCTTTTTGTTCGAGCTTGCCGATCAGGTCGAGCATCTGCGGCACGTAGTCGGTCGCGCGCGGCTCGAAGGTCGGGCGCTCGATGCGCAGCGCGTCGGCGTCCTGGTGCAGCGCATCGACCATGCGGTCGGTCAGGCTGCGGATGGTCTCGCCATTCTTCAGCGCGCGCGCGATGATCTTGTCGTCGATGTCGGTGACGTTGCGCACATAGGTGACGCGGTAGCCGCTGGCCTTGAGCCAGCGCTGCACGACGTCGAAGGCGACCATCGAGCGCGCATGACCGAGGTGACAGAGGTCATAGACCGTCATGCCGCAGACGTAGAGGCGCACATGGCCGGGCTCGATCGGAGTGAAGTCGTCGACGCGGCGCGTCAGCGAGTTGTAAATGCGCAGTGTCATGGAGGGCTTGGGGGCGGGACCCCTCAGATACAATCTTTTGCAGTATATCGGCGGCCGGGCGGCTGTCTTCAGACAGCCCGGCGTCGCGCAAGGTCGCGTATTGTGCCCGTTTTGGCGCGACGCCCGGCCGCAATCCCTTGCTCCGTCACCCATGACACGATCGCAGACCGGTTTCGCCTTCCTCTCCTCCATCGCCCTCGCCGCACTGCTGGCCGGGCCGGCGCAGGCCCAGACTTCCCCGCACGAGGCAGTCGCGCGCCTGCTGCGCGCCGACCAGCCCGCCGAGGCCTTGCGCCGGGCCGAGGAGCTGCTGGCGGACAGACCGAATGACGCGCAGCTGCGCTTTCTCAGGGGCGTGGCGCAGAGCCAGTCCGGCGCGGGCGACGCGGCGCTGACGACCTTCACCGAACTGACCCGGGACTACCCCGAGCTGCCCGAACCCTACAACAACCTCGCCGTGCTGCACGCCGCCGCCGGCCGGCTCGATGACGCCAGGGACGCACTCGAGACCGCGCTGCGCCTGAGCCCGGGCTACGCGACCGCGTACCAGAACCTCGGCGACGTCCATGTCCGCCTGGCGGCCAGGGCCTGGCAACGCGCGCTCGAGCTCGATCCGGCCAACCCCGCGCTGCGACCCAGGCTGCAGGTCCTGCAGCAGCTGCCGACCGAGGCGCGCTGAAATCCCCCGTCCACCCGAGGAAACCGCCATGCAAAGACGCTCACTGACCCGACTGCTCGCCTGCGCCGCTCTGCTGGGCACCGTCCTGTCCGCCGCGGCGCAGAAAACCGCCCCGCGCGTCAAGCTGGAGACCAGCCTGGGGCAGATCGTGCTCGAACTCGACGCGCAGAAGGCCCCCAAGACGGTCGCCAACTTCGTCCAGTACGTCAAGGACAGGCATTACGATGGCACGGTGTTCCATCGCGTGATCGACGGTTTCATGATCCAGGGTGGCGGCTTCAGCGCCGACATGCAGCAGAAACCGACCCGGGCGACGATCCAGAACGAGGCCGACAACGGCCTCAGGAACACCCCGCTGACGGTTGCCATGGCGCGCACCATGGATCCGCACTCGGCGTCGGCGCAGTTCTTCATCAACGTCGCCGACAACCGCTTCCTCAACCACACCCAGCCGACGCTCAACGGCTGGGGCTACGCGGTGTTCGGCAAGGTCGTCGCTGGCGCCGACGTGGTGGACAAGATCCGCCAGGTCCGCACCGGCAACCGCGGCATGTTCGAGAACGTGCCGACGACCCCCGTCACCATCATCAAAGCCACCATGGAGAACTGAAATGAATCCGCAAGTCGAACTGCACATCAAGGACCTCGGCGTCATCACCATCGAGCTCGACGACGAGAAGGCGCCGATCTCGGCCGCCAACTTCCTCGACTACGTCAAGACCGGTCACTACGACAACACCATCTTCCACCGCGTGATCAACGGCTTCATGATCCAGGGCGGCGGCTTCGAGCCCGGCATGAAGCAGAAACCCACCGGCGCCGAGATCAAGAACGAGGCCAACAACCGGCTCAAGAACGAGCAGTACACGATCGCGATGGCGCGCACCAACGCCCCGCACTCGGCCACCGCGCAGTTCTTCATCAACGTCGCCAACAACGAGTTCCTGAACTTCAAGAGCGAGACCGCGAGCGGCTGGGGCTACGCCGTGTTCGGCAAGGTGATCAAGGGCACCGAGATCGTCGACAAGATCCGTGGCGTCAAGACTGGCAACAAGGGCTTCCACAGCGACGTGCCGGTCACCGATGTCGTGATCGAAAAGGCCGTTGCGCTCTGATTCCCTGCCGGCGCGCCGGGGCGAATTGAGCGCTCCGGCCGACTGGAGCGCGATCGACTTCGTCTCCGACCTGCACCTGCAGGCGGGCGAACCCGCCACGGCACGCGCCTTCAGCGACTACCTGAAGGCCAGCGAAGCCGACGCGCTCTTCATCCTCGGCGACCTGTTCGAGGTCTGGATCGGTGACGACCTGCTCGCCGCCAGTCCGGCGGAGCGGGCGCTCGATCCCGAATTCGATTTCCTGGCCGGGATCTGCGCCGAGCTGCGCGCCTTCTCGGCCCGCCACGCGCTCCATGTCATGCACGGCAACCGCGACTTCCTGCTCGGCGCGGGTTTTGCCGCCGCCAGCGGCGCAAAGCTGCTCGACGACCCGACGCGGCTGCGCTGGCGCGACCAGTCCTTGCTGCTGAGCCACGGCGACGCGCTGTGTCTGGACGATGCCGACTACCTGGCATTTCGCGAGCAGGTGCGCGCACCGGGCTGGCGGACCGCCTTCCTGGCGCAGCCATTGCGCGAACGCGCGGCCCTGGCACGCAGCCTGCGCACCCAGAGCGAGGCGCGCAAGCAGGATCCGGCACAAACCTGGGCCGATGTCGATCATGCGGCGGCCAGCGCCTGGCTGCGGAACAGCGACGCCGACACGCTGCTGCACGGCCACACGCACCGCCCGGGCCGCCATGAGCTGGGCGGCGGGCTGCAGCGGCTGGTGCTGTCCGACTGGGACGCCGCAGCACAACCGCCACGCGCCGAGGTCCTGCGACTCGACGCCAGCGGCTGGCGGCGCATCGCGCTGACCGGCTGACCCGCATGGCGGACGACCCGGCGACTCGATGGCTGACCCGACTCGGCCGCCAGCTGCGCGGCTGGCTGCGCCCCGCACTGGCGCCGCGCCCGATTCCCGAGCCGCTGTGGCAGGCAGCGCTGACTGGCCTGCCTCTGGCGGACCTGGACGCGGGCGAGCTGGCGCGGCTGCGGCAGCTCAGCGCGGCATTCCTGGCCAGCAAGCAGTTCCATGGCGCGCAGGGCCTGCTGATCAGCGACGAGATCGCACTGGCGATCGCGCTGCAGGCCTGCCTGCCGCTGATCCACCTCGGTGCTGACGCGCTGGACTGGTACGACGACTTCGTCGGCATCGTGGTGCATCCTGACGAGGTGCTGGCGCCGCGCGAGGCGCTCGATGAGGCCGGCGTACTGCACCACTGGCAGGAAGCGCTGATCGGCGAGGCGATGGCCGGCGGCCCGGTGATGCTGGCCTGGTCGCATGTCGGCGACCGGGCCGCCGCGCAGGGGCGCAACCTCGTGATCCACGAGTTCGCACACAAGCTCGATCTGCGCGGCAAGCCGGCCGGCACGCCCGCCAATGGCTGCCCGCCGCTGCCGGCGGGCTTCATGGGGCTGGGGCCGGCAGCAGCGGGACGGCGCTGGCAACAGGACTGGAGCGCGGCGTATGCGAGCTTCCGGCAACGGGTGGAACTGCACGAGCGCTTCGGCCAGCCCGCGCCCTGGCTCGATGCCTACGCGGCGCAGGCACCGGCCGAATTCTTCGCCTGCGCCTGCGAGGCCTACTGGGTGGCGCGGGAACGCTTCGCGCAGGAGTTCCCGCCGCTGGCGCCCTTGCTCGACGCCTTCTTCAGGCGGCCGCGCTGAATCGCACAGCCGCCAGCTGCATCACTTGCGCAGCAGCACCTTGAGCGCGCCCTGCAGGCGGCGCGCGGCACCGGCGTCGTAGGCCGAGCCCAGCACCTGTGCCACGTCCTGCGCCCAGGTCTGCGCCGGCGCCGGGTCGTTGCGGCGGGTCAGCAGCTTGAGCTGCAGCGCGCGGCGCGCCTCGAGCTGTTCGGCCGGGGTCGGGACCTCGGCCGCCATCTCCAGGCGCAGCAGGCTCTCGGCGCCATCGGCTGCCGCCGACTTGCCGATCGCCTGCACCCAGGCCGCACGCGCGTTGCCGACGCGGCCGAGCGCCTGCGCGGCCGGGAGGGCGGCAGCGTCGCGCTTTTCCCAGGCGCCGAGCAGCTGGGTCAGCACCTCGCCATGCGCCTGCGCGGCGAGCTTGCGCAGCGCGGCCTCGGCATGCTCGACCGCGTCGCGCTGGGCACGGAAGGCGGCGTCACCCAGGCGCGGACCGCGCGGCTCGAAGCCGGCGCGATCAGCGCGCTCGCGGCCGAAGTCGCGGCGACCTTCACGTCCGCCACGCTCGTCGCGGCCACCGGCACGCGGGCCCTTGTCGCCCGGACGACCGGCGGCCGGCTGCGCCTTGACCATGCCGGGGCGGTCATCGCCGCGCACGGCGACGAGCTTCTTCGGTGCGGCCGGCCTGCGTGTCTCTGCCTCGCCTCCGGCAGGCTCGGCAGCAGCTTCGGCCACCGGCTCGGCTTGCGCCGCAGCCGCTGCCACGGCAGCGGCCTGACCCCGGATCGCGTCCTGCAGCGCCTGCATCGCGACGCGGATCTGCTGCGCGTCGCCGCTGGCGTTGGCGGCTTCGAGCGCCTTGGAGGCATCGAGCACCAGCTGGTCGTGCGCGCTGACTGCGGCCGTCTTGCTGCGCTCGCTGCCCTTGCGCTCGAAGGCCTCGTCGATCGGCTTGCGGAACGCTTCCCAGAGCTTCTGTTCCTGCTTGCGATCGAGCGGCACGGCATGCGCCTCCTGCTGCCAGCGCTGCTGCAGCGCCTTGACCGCATCGATGCGCAGCGCGGGCGCGGCGCCCAGCGCCACCGCCTCCTCGATCAGCGCCTGGCGGCGCGCGACGCTGGCCGACTGCGCCGCTTCCAGGCGGGCATGGGCCGCCTGCATCGCGGCTTTCCAGAGCGGCTGCAGCTCGGTGTAGAGCTTCTCGCTGACATGGCCGGACTGGCGCCAGCGCTCGGAGAAACCATGCAGCTCGCGCAGCTGCGCCTTCCAGTCGCTGTTGTCGGCATGCGCCTCGGTCCAGACCTTGAGCGCGTCGATCATCGCCAGGCGCTGGCCGCGCACGGCCTCGCCCTGCTCCTTGAGCTTGGCGATCCAGGCCTCGACCAGCTTGTGCGCCTGGTTGCAGGCCTCGTCGAACTTCTTCCACAGCGCGTGGTTGGGCGCACCGCCCTGGTCGGTCGCCTTCCACTGCTCGCGCAGCGCGCGCAGCGTCTCCTGGATCTTGCGTCCGCCCGGACGCTGGCCCTCGGGCGCCTGCGTCAGCGCGACCGCCTTGGCGATCAGCTCCTCGCGCAGCTGGTCGGCGCGCCAGCGCTGCCAGCCTTCGAGCTCGCCGGCCTGCAGCAGCGCGGCCTGGACCTGCGCCTCGAGCTCGGTCGTCACATGCTGGCCATGCTCCTTGAGCGCGGCGCGCAGCAGGCTGACGAGCTTGGCGGTGTTCTTGCTGTGGCCCTCGGCCACGCTCTGCTGCAGCGCGGCGAGCGCCGTGCCGACCGCCTCGGCAGCCGCCGCCTGCAGGCGGGCGAGCTCGGCCGGGTCCATCGCGGCGACGGCAGCCGGCGGCTCGCCGCGACCGATGCGGATCTCGTCGGCCCAGACCGGGACCGCCGGCAGCGGTGCCTCGGCGCTGTCGGCAGCGGCCGCTGCCTGCTCGAGCGCGGCGCAGAAAGCCTGCCAGACCAGATCGAGCTGGTTGCGCGAGGCCTCGAGCTGGCCCGGGAACTTGAGATCCAGACTGTCCCAGGCCGGATCGGTGGTGAACTGCGCTGCGGCGGACTGCCACTGCTCGACGTCGCCGCGCAGGCCGGCGAGCGCGGATTGCGCCTCGCGCCAGGGCTTGGTCGAGAGCACCTCGATGCGCTGCGCCAGCAGCAGAGCGGCCTCGCGCTCGACCTGCACGCGGTGCTGCAGGTCTTCCACGCCCTTCATGCGCTCGGCCAGCGCGGCCTTGAGGCCGGCCAGCGGCTCGCGCGACAGCGGCGCGCCGGCCTTGGCGGCATCGCGCTGCCAGCCCATCGCGTCGGCCAGGTTCAGGCGCGGCTGCTCGAGCAGCGCGCGCGCCTTGGCGGCCCACTCCTCGGCGATCGCCTCCTGCGCCTTGGCGCGCTTGATCTCGTCGAGCTTTTCCTTCAGCGCCTTGGCGGCGCCCTTGTCGCGGTGCGAGAGCTCGCGATAGACATCGGCCATGCTGTCGACCGAGGGCTCGGAGGCCAGCCACTCGCGCAGGCGCGCGGCACGCTCGCCCGAGGTCGGTGCGGTGAAGGCGCCACCGGTGAGGGCGTCGAGTTGGGACAGGTCGGCGGGTTTGGCTGAAGGCTTGGAGGTATTCACGACACGAAAGGTGTTCAAAAATCAGGTGCGCGGGACGCCAGCGTCCCGGCAGGGTAATCCGCTATTGTCGCCTGTCTTTGCCAGGTTGGGAAAGACGGCTCATCGCGGTGCGTCAGGCAGGAACAGTTCCTGCAGATCGCTCAGGAAATCGAAGCCGCGCTCGGTCGGCCGCACGCTGGCCGGATCGCGCGTGATCCAGCCCCGGGCCTCGGCCTGCTGCAGCGCCGGCACGATGCGGCTCAAGGGCAATCCGGTGCGCTCGTTGAACAGCGAAAGCGCAAAGCCCTCGCGCAGCCGCAGCGCGTTGAGCATGAACTCGAACGGCAGGTCGGCGGGTGAGACCTCCTCCTCGCTCGCCAGCGGCTGGCCCTTGAGCGCATGGTCCATGTAGAGCTGCGGGTCGCGCCAGCGCACCTGGCGCAGCACGCGGTGCGCGAAGCTGAGCTTGCCATGCGCGCCGGCACCGATGCCCAGATAGTCACCGAACTGCCAGTAGTTCCAGTTGTGGAAGCAACGATGGCCGGCACGCGCATAGGCCGAGACCTCGTAGCGGCTCAACCCGGCTTGCGCCGTGCGCTCGGTGATGCGGTCGAGCATGGCATACGCCGTATCGTCATCCGGCACTTCGGGCGGAAACTTGGCGAAATAGGTGTTGGGCTCCAGCGTCAGGTGATAGACGGAGAGATGCGGCGGGTTGAAGCCGAGCGCGATGTCGAGGTCGCGGTCCAGGTCGGCCAGCGTCTGGCCGGGCAGCGCATACATCAGGTCGAGGTTGAAGGTCTCGAAATGGCGCGCCGCCTCGTCGAGCGCGGCGCGCGCCTGATCGGCGCTGTGGACGCGCCCCAGGGTCTTGAGGAAGCGGTCGTCGAAGCTCTGCACGCCCACGCTCAGGCGCGTGACGCCAGCCTCGCGGAAGGCCTTGAAGCGGTCGCGCTCGAAGGTGCCCGGGTTGGCTTCGAGCGTGATCTCGGTATCGGCTTCGAGCCGCAGCAGCGCGCGGATGTCAGACAGCAGGCGGTCGATCGCCTCGGGCGAGAACAGGCTGGGCGTGCCGCCGCCGATGAAGACGCTGTGCACGCTGCGGCCCCAGATCAGCGGCAGGCTGGACTCGAGGTCGGCGCGCAGCGCGTCGAGATAACGCTGCTCGGGGAAGTCGCGCTGCGCCGACTCGTGCGAATTGAAGTCGCAGTAAGGGCATTTGCGCAGGCACCAGGGCAGGTGGATGTAGAGCGTGAGCGGCGGCAAGGCCGAGAGCTGCAACTGGCCCGGGCGGTGCAGCTGGATGATGGATGAACTCATGCGGCGTCCGGATACCAGCGCTCGCGCATCAGCGCCAGCATGGCGCGCGCGGCGCGACCGCGGTGGCTGTTGGCGTTCTTGACCTCGTTGCTCAGCTGGGCGAAGGTCTGGCCGAACTCGGGGATGAACATCACCGGGTCGAAGCCGAAGCCGTTCCCACCCACCGGCTGCTCGGTGATCAGGCCGGCGACGCGGCCGCAGGCGACCAGCGGCTCGGGGTCGTCGGCGCTGCGCACTGCGACCAGCGTGCTGACCATGGCCGCGCGCCGGTTGGTCTGCCCCTGCAGCTGCTCAAGCAAGGCGCGCACGTTGTTGGCGTCGCTCTTCTCGTAGCCGAACTGCGTGCAGTAGTAGGCGGTATCGACGCCCGGCAGGCCGCCGAAGGCATCGACACAGAGGCCGGCGTCATCGGCCATCGCGGGCAGTCCGCTCAAGCTCGCCGCATGGCGCGCCTTGGCCAGCGCGTTCTCGATGAAGGTGCGATACGGCTCGGGCGCCTCGGGAATGTCCAGATCACCCTGGCGGATCAGCTCGACGCCGAGGTTGGCGAACATCGCCTGCAGCTCGGCGAGCTTGCCGGCGTTGTTCGACGCCAGCACCAGTTTCCTGCCTGTCATGGTGTTCTCCTTCAGAGGTCGGCGCCGGCGAGTGCGGCCTGCTGCAGCACGATCAGCTCGGCGATGCCCTTGTCGGCCAGCAGCAGCAGCGCGTTCATCTCCTCGCGGCTGAAGGCGGCGCCCTCTGCCGTGCCCTGCACCTCGACATAGTGGCCGGCGCCGGTCATGACGACGTTCATGTCGGTGTCGCAGCCCGAGTCTTCCAGATAGTCGAGATCGAGCACCGGCCGGCCACCGACGATGCCGACCGAGACCGCCGCCACCGGGTGCAGCACCGGGCTGGTCGTGATCCTGCCTTCGGCCAGCAGGTAGCTGACCGCGTCCTGCGCCGCGACGAAGGCGCCGGTGATGGCCGCGGTGCGCGTGCCGCCGTCGGCCTGCAGCACGTCGCAGTCGAGCGTGAGGGTGCGCTCGCCGAGCGCCTTCAAGTCGAACACCGCGCGCAGCGAGCGGCCGATCAGGCGCTGGATCTCCTGCGTGCGGCCGCTCTGCTTGCCCTTGGCCGCCTCGCGGCTGCTGCGCGTGTGCGTGGCGCGCGGCAGCATGCCGTATTCGGCAGTGACCCAGCCCTCGCCGCTGCCCTTCTGGTGCGGCGGCACCCTCTCCTCGACCGAGGCGGTGCACAGGACCTTGGTGTTGCCGAACTCGACCAGCACCGAGCCCTCGGCGTGCATCGTGTAGTGGCGGGTGATGCGCACGCTGCGCAGCGCGTCGGCGGCGCGGCCGTCGGCGCGCGGAGAATTCTGTTCTGTCATGTCGGGTTTTTCCATGTCGGGGCGGCAGCGAGCCCGGGCAGTCTGCACTGCGCATGGCAAGGTCTGCCGCCGTGCGACCTGCAGACCCCGTGCACCCGCTCTGGAGCCACGCCAGCGGCGCTGTCTTTGCGATAATCGGGGAATCTGCAACCCCATGCCGTTGCATCCAGACTGCGAGATTTGAAATGCCAGTTTACAGCATGACCGGTTATGCCACGGCCCAGAGCCAGCCCCCCGGTCCCGATACCCCCGCCCCCGCTGGCATGCCCGTGCTGGGCATGGAAATCCGCTCGGTCAACAGCCGCTTCCTCGACCTGGGCTTCCGCCTGTCGGACGAGCTGCGCCCGGCCGAACCGGCGCTGCGTGAACTCATCAGCGCGCGCGTCAAGCGCGGCAAGGTCGAGCTGCGCGCCTGGATCGAGGGCCGCGGCGAGCAGGGCCTGCGCCAGCCCGGCATGGCCGAGCTGCAAAAGCTCATCAACGTGCAGGACCAGGTGCTGAGCTGGATGCCGCAGTCGCGCCCGCTCTCGGTCGCCGAAGTGATGGCAGCGCTGGGCCGCGGCGCGCCGGTGCCCGTCGGTCTGACCGAGGCGCTGCAGGAACTCGCGCAGTCGGTGCTGACCGAATTCAGCGCCTCGCGCGAGCGCGAAGGCACCAAGCTCTGCCATATGCTGCTCGACCGCGTCGCGCAGCTGCGCGAGCTCAGCCGCCAGGCTCAGCCCATGGTGCCGCAGCTGGTCGAGCTGCAGCGCCAGCGCTTCCTGGAACGCTGGAACGAGGCGCTCGGTGCCGCCCGCGCCGATGCCGCAGCGCAGGCCGCGCAGGAGCGCGCCCTGGCGGAAGCCACCGCGTTCGCGATCCGCATCGACGTCGCCGAGGAGCTCACCCGCCTGCAGTCGCACCTCGACGAGATCGAGCGCCTGATCAACAAGGGTGGCGAGGTCGGCAAGCGGCTCGACTTCTTCATTCAGGAACTGCACCGCGAGGCCAACACGCTGGGCAGCAAGTCGTCCAGCCTGGAGCTGACCCGGATCTCGGTTGACATGAAGGTGTTGATCGAGCAGATGCGCGAGCAGGTACAGAACCTCGAATGAAGATGGAATACCCCGGCAACCTCTACGTCGTCGCCGCCGCCAGCGGCACCGGCAAGTCGAGCCTGGTCAAGGCCTGGCGCGAAGCCGACCCGCAGCTCGAACTCTCGGTCTCGCACACCACGCGCGCGCCGCGCGGCCAGGAAATCGACGGACGCGAATACCACTTCGTCAGCCACGAGGAGTTCGACCGCCTGGTCGCGGCCGACGCCTTCGTCGAGTGGGCGCAGGTGCACGGCAACCGCTACGGCACTTCGCGCCAGGAGATCGAGAACCGCATCGCCGCCGGCGCCGATATCGTGCTCGAGATCGACTTCCAGGGCGCGCTCCAGATCAAGTCCCAGTTTCCCGGCGCGGTGCTGATCTTCATCCTGCCGCCGAGCTGGCCCGAGCTGCGCGCGCGCCTGCAGCACCGCAACGAGGACTCGGAGCAGACGATCGCGCTGCGCATGAGGAACGCCGCCGCCGAGGTCGCGCAGGTCGATCGCTTCGACTTCGTTATAATCAATGACCTTTTCGAGCGCGCACTCTCCGACCTGAAGACCATCGCGCAGGCGCAGCGGCTCAAGGTGGCCGTCCAGCGCCGCATCCGCGCCGAGACCTTCCGCGCCCTCGATATCCTCTAATTGCAACGGCCCTGCGCCGCACCCGGAGCCCGCCATGGCACGCATCACCGTCGAAGACTGTCTGGAAAAGATCCCCAACCGCTTCCAGCTCGTGCTGGCCGCGACCTACCGCGCCCGCATGCTGCACCAGGGCCACACCCCCAAGATCGAGGCTGGCAAGAACAAGCCCTGCGTGACCGCGCTGCGCGAGATCGCTGCCGGCCAGGTCGGTCTCGAGATGCTCAAGAAGGTCCCGGTCTGACGCCACCACGGCCCGGAACAGGCACCGCTCGGCGGTGCTTTTTCATTTCGTGCTGCAGCGCAACGAAGGCAAGCCCCAATTCCCCTCAACACGCATTGGTTCCGGCTACAGTATGGGAATGAATCAGGATGCGACTTCAACCCCGAGCCTGAGCCCCGCGCAGGCAGCCGCCCGCGCCTCAGCCGCCAGCTTCGCCGCGCTCGAGGCCTGCCTCGACTACCTGGGCCCCGCCGACATCGAACAGGTCCGTCGCGCCTACCGGCTGGCCGACGAGGCGCATCTGGGCCAGATGCGCAAGAACGGCGACCCCTACATCACGCACCCGATCGCGGTCGCGCAGATCTGCACCGAGTGGAAGCTCGACGCACAGGCCTTGTCGGCCGCGCTGATGCACGACGTGATGGAGGACTGCGGCATCAGCAAGGCCGACCTGGTCGAGCGCTTCGGCACCCCGGTGGCCGAGCTGGTCGATGGACTGACCAAGCTGGAAAAGCTCGATTTCCACTCGCGCGAGCACAACCAGGCCGAATCGTTCCGCAAGATGCTGCTGGCGATGGCGCGCGACGTGCGCGTGATCCTGATCAAGCTGGCCGACCGCAGCCACAACATGCGCACCATGGGCGACATGCCGCGCAGCAAGTGGGGCCGGATCTCGTCCGAGACGCTCGAGATCTACGCGCCGATCGCGCACCGCCTGGGCCTGAACCACTGCTACCGCGAGCTGCAGGATCTCTCGTTCAAGCACCTGTTTCCCTGGCGCTACGCCATCCTGAACAAGGCGCTCGTCAAGTCACGCAGCCGCCGCAAGGACCTGATCGCGCGCGTGCAGGCCGAGGTCGAGAACGCCTTCGGCAAGCACTCGATGGAGCCGCGCATCCGCGGGCGCGAGAAGACGCTGTTCTCGATCTACCGCAAGATGCGGCTCAAGCACCTGAGCTTCGCGCAGGTCACCGACCTGTACGGCTTTCGCATCATCCTGCCCGAGCTGATGCAGTGCTACGGCGCACCCGGCGTGCTGCACCAGCTCTACAAGCCGCTGCCAGGCAAGTTCCGCGACTACATCGCGATCCCCAAGGCCAACGGCTACCAGTCGGTGCACACCACGCTGGTGGGGCCATTCGGCACCAACATCGAGTTCCAGCTGCGCACGCCGACGATGGACGTGGTGGCCGAGTCTGGCGTGGCGGCGCACTGGCTCTACAAGGCCAGCGCCCCCGACGGTCCGGCGGCCCAGGACCTCAGCACGCAATGGCTGCAGTCGCTGCTCGACATCCAGCAGGAAACCCATGACGCGGCCGAATTCTGGGACCATGTCAAGATCGACCTGTTCCCGGAGGCAGTCTATGTCTTCACGCCCAAGGGCCGCATCATGGCGATGCCGCGCGGCGCGACCGTGATCGACTTTGCCTATGCGATCCACACCGACATCGGCTCGCATGCGATCGGCGCGCTGATCAACCGCGAGCAGAGCCCCCTGCACACCGAGCTCAAGAACGGCGACGTGGTCGAGATCGCGACCTCGCAGCATG
>JACCEC010069914.1_pt1 | contig 17117 bp, 15 predicted proteins | sample 7450121 | NCBI WGS metagenome assembly JACCEC01 (sample SAMN15323455, study PRJNA562643) | freshwater metagenome | isolation source: river surface water | place: USA:Blue River Watershed | collected 2017-08-18 | reverse complement strand
CGTTTGACGTAGCACTTCGCCGCTTCAAGCGCACCATTGAAAAACTCGGTCTGTTGACCGACTTGCGTGCCCGTGAGTTTTATGAAAAACCCACCACAGAACGTAAGCGCAAAAAAGCGGCCGCTGTAAAGCGCCACTACAAGCGCGTGCGCAGCATGCAATTGCCCAAGAAGTTGTACTAATCTGCTTTAGCACTTAGTTCACTTTGTTCTTAGACCCAAAGTCTTTGAACATGCGAAGCCCTTCGGGGCCTTGCAATAGCCCGCTAGAGGACGCTCAAGCGGGTTTTTTATTTGTTGAAATGATTTAAGCTTCATCTGTGCAAGCAACCGATCCCTTAGGAAACACCATGAGCCTCAAAGACCAAATTACTGAAGACATGAAAACAGCCATGCGCGCCAAGGACACCGCACGCTTGGGCACCATTCGCTTGTTGTTGTCAGCCATGAAGCAAAAAGAAGTCGATGAGCGCGTGGTGCTAGACGATGCCGCCGTTGTGGCCATCGTCGACAAATTGGTCAAGCAGCGCAAGGATTCCATCGCGGCATTTGAGCAAGCAGCAAGGCAAGATTTGGTCGACATTGAAAAAGCCGAGATGCTGGTCTTGCAAGCCTACTTGCCAGCGCGTATGTCTGCTGAAGAAGTAACTGCTGCCGTTCAAGCCATCGTAGCCTCCCTGGGCGCCAAAGGTCCTGGCGACATGGGCAAAGTCATGGGTGCTGTCAAAACACAGTTGGCCGGCAAAGCGGACATGGGCCAAGTCTCAGCCGCCGTGAAAGCCGCCCTCGCCGGATAAATTAAATCTTCGAGCTCATGATCATGGCGCTACCGGCCACGGTCATGGCGCCGCCCCACCAGGCGCCAGCAGCGGGTTGTCTTCGGTAGACGGCCCACAGTAAGGGTAAAAGCAAGACCGGTGCGATCGAGGAAAAGATGGCCACCAAATTGGCTTGCCCTGTCTTGAGTGCTTGCAATATCAAAGTCATGCCAATGACCATGGAAATGCCAGCACTTAGCGCGGTGTTCAACAGCGTTTTCCAATCTAAAGGATTGGCCAACTTTGCCAAACCAAGCCCCGCCCACAGCAACAACAAGTGCGCGACAAAACTGGCAGTGGCCCTCACGGCTGATGCCGCCACTGCATCAATGCCTGTGCTCATCAAAGGCTTGATCATGAGCGTGGCAACGGCTTGACCCACTGCCGCCAACAAACCCATTGCAACACCCATCCAAAGTGTGCCTTGTGTGTTTTCCCATGCGTGGGTTTCTTCGCCTCTGCGTCCCCAAACAATGGCCACCATCACGCCCGAGACCAAAACACCGCTGCCCATTAGGGTCATGCCCCAAAGTGTTTCACCCAAAAATAACCAAGCAAACAGTGCAGAGAACAGCGCATGGGTTGCAAACAAAACGCCCGATCGACGTGGCCCCAATCTGTTCATACACACGAACAACGCCGTATCTCCCACCAAAATACCCACCCAACTGGAAACAGACAACCATGCAATGTTTTCAAGTGTGAGTTCGGGCCAGCGGCCAACATAGAACGCGGCCATCCACAACATGCACATGGCAAAAAACAATCGCCACCTAGTGAATGCAAACGCGCCCATCGAATTGGAGGCATTGGCCGAAAACAAAGCACCCACAGCCCAGCAGCCAGAGGCCATGGCTGCCAACAACTCAGGTGCCAGCATCAACTGCCCGCAACCTTCATCCGATTGATGAGGACCGAGCCCAAAGTTTTGGCGCCGTAGTTGTAGGTGTCGGCGCCAATGGCTTCAATGCCTTTGAACATGGTTTTCAAATTGCCCGCAATGGTAATTTCGTGAACGGGGAATGCAATCTCGCCGTTCTCAACCCAGAAGCCCGAAGCACCGCGTGAGTAATCGCCTGTGACGTAATTCACGCCCTGCCCCATGAGCTCAATCACAAACAATCCGGTACCTAATTTTTGAAGCATGGCTTTCAAATCATCTTCGGATCGTGTGAGCTTGGATGACATGATTAAATTGTGAGAGCCACCGGCATTGCCCGTGGTTTTCATGCCCAGCTTGCGCGCGGAATAGCTGCTCAAAAAGTAGCCCTCGACACGACCGCCCGACACCACCTTGCGCTTCATACCGCGAACACCTTCATCGTCAAACGGCGAGCTGCCTTTGCCGCGCAACACATGGGGATCTTCCAAAATATCGATGTGCTTGGGAAATACTTGCTTGCCCAGAGAGTCCAGTAAAAAGCTGCTCTTTCGGTACAAAGAACCACCACTGACAGCTTGAACAAAACCACCCAGCAGACCAGCAGCCACAGGCGATTCAAACAAAACAGGACATTCGGTGGTGGGAATTTTTCGGCTACCCAAGCGGCTCAAAGCACGCTCTGCGGCATAACGCCCAACGGCCTCGGGCGATGCCATTTGATCGGCCGCACGCATGGAGGTGAACCAAGCATCGCGTTGCATTTCGGCATGCTTGCCAGGCATGGCGGCAATGGGTGCAACCGACATGCTGTGACGCGAACTGGCATAGCCACCCCGGAAACCATGTGTGTGGGCACTGAAAAAATGACTTTGTTGGGCAGACACACCCGCACCATCGCTGTTGGTAATTCGGCGACTTGTTTTCAAAGCCGCTGCTTCGCAGGCCAATGCCAATTGGGCCGCCTCTTCGCTGTTGATCGACCAAGGATGGAATAAGTCCAATTCGGGTTGATCCTTGGCGATGTCTTCTTCGTCAGGCAGTCCGGCGGTTGGATCTTCAGCTGTGAAACGGGCGATGTCAAAAGCCGCTTGAACAGTTTGCTGAATGGCTTTCTCAGAAAAGTCTGAGGTGCTGGCATTGCCTCGGCGGTGGCCCACATACACTGTGACCCCCAAAGATTTGTCGCGATTGCGCTCAACCGTTTCTAGCTCGCCCTTGCGAACACTGACACTCAAACCACAACCTTCAGAAGCTTCTGCCCCTGCGTCGGTCGCGCCAATTTTTTTGGCGTGTTTCAAGGCAGAATCAACCAATCCCTCGAAATAGTTTCGGCTGTAGCTAAAACCATCGTTGGCCTGTGCGTTCAATGCTTGCTTGGATGCCTTGGTTTTTTGTGTCATGGGGGTCGGATTCTTCAAAACGGTCATTTCATACAATTCTAGGTGACGGCTATGATACTTGCCGTCCCGCTGAAAAGGCTTAAGAGCTCACATGTCCCGTAAATTCAAAAAAGGTTATTTCGTTCAAGGTCAATTTGTTGCCGAAGGCAGCGAGCTTGATCTTGAGCTCAAACGCGAACTCAAGGGCGGTAGCGATGAACCTAGCCGTACCGAGTTGAAGCGTGAAAGCGACGAACTGCAAAAGCTAGGGGAAAGTCTACTCACCCTCAGGGCCGATTTGATGGCCAAAGTCGATTTGCCTGAGAAATTGGTAGAAGCCGTGGCTGAAGCCAAACGCATCACCAACTTTGAAGGCAAACGTCGCCAAATGCAGTTCATTGGCAAGCTCATGCGAAAACTGGACGACGATGCGGTTGAAGGCGTGCGTGCCGCTCTGCTCGAGCAAAGCCAAGGTTCGGCACAAGAAACATTGCAGCTTCATTTGGCAGAACAATGGCGCGATCGACTCATCAAAGATGACGATGCATGCGGTGAATGGCTACAAAGCTTTCCCGAAACCGATAGCCAACAGCTGCGTGCCCTGATAAGGCAAGCGCGCAAAGATGCTCCTGCCACAACTGCCGCCAATGTTTCGCAAGGTCTAGCGCCAAGACAAAGCCGCGCCTACCGCGAAATTTTCCAAATGGTTCGTAACGAGCTAAGCAACTCGCAAAGCGATGCTGCCGGCACCGACCCACTTGGTGAAGAAAACTGAGCTCCAACCAAATACACAAGCACCACCATGTCATCGCTACACGACCCCGTCAAAATAGGCATCGTCTCCATCAGTGACCGCGCCAGCACTGGCGTCTACGAAGACAAAGGGCTACCTGCCCTGCAAACATGGCTGACCACAGCCTTGAAGAATCCGCTGCAATTTGAAGCGAGACTGATTCCTGACGAAAAGGAACGCATCAGCGCCACCTTGGTTGAATTGGTCAATGCGGGTTGCAGTTTGGTACTGACCACTGGTGGCACAGGCCCTGCCATTCGGGATGTAACGCCCGAAGCCACTCTGGCCATCGCCGACAAAGAAATGCCAGGCTTTGGTGAGCAAATGCGTCAAATCAGTTTGAAGTTTGTGCCAACAGCCATTTTGTCGCGCCAAGTGGCTGTTATTCGAGGACAAAGCTTGATCATCAACTTGCCAGGCCAACCCAAGTCGATTGCAGAAACGCTGGAAGGCTTAAAGGACAGTCAAGGTCAGAGTGTGGTTCACGGCATTTTTGCAGCCGTGCCCTACTGCATAGATTTGATTGGCGGTCCTTACCTTGAAACCAACGACGAGGTTTGCAAAGCGTTCAGACCCAAATCAGCCATTCGCCCGCCAGCGGCCTGAAAATTATTTACCTACCAGCTGATTTAATTTTTCAGCTTCAAATGTTTCGCGCCTGGCTGCATCGCCCGGCATTTGAATGCTTACCGATTTGCCTTGGTTCTCGTTCATTTTTTCAAGCGCTTGCCACAGCATGGCAATTTGATGTTCTTGGCTGGATGCGTTGTCAATCAAACCGCGCATCGCTTGCGACAAAGGGTCGTCGTTTTGCGTCACGCCATAAGCTGAAAAACCCATTTTTGAAGCCGTAGCCTCGCGCTGTACATCGGCATCTTCTTGAATGATTCGCGCAGGATTGCCTACAGCCGTTGCGCCTGCAGGAACGGGCTTGGTCACAACAGCGTTAGAGCCCACTTTGGCACCATCGCCCACCGTAAAGCCACCCAAAACTTTGGCGCCCGCGCCGATCACCACGTCTTTGCCCAATGTGGGATGACGCTTTTCCCCTTTGTAAAGCGATGTTCCGCCCAAAGTAACGCCGTGATAGATGGTGCAACCATCGCCAATTTCGGCTGTCTCGCCAATCACGATGCCCATGCCGTGGTCAAAAAATACGCGTTCGCCCAACTTGGCGCCCGGGTGAATTTCAATGCCGGTCACCCAACGAGAAAAGTTGGAAATAAAACGACCCACCCATTTGAAGTCTGCGCGCCAGCATGCATTGGCCCAACGGTGCAAGACAACGGCGTGCAAACCTGGATAGCAAGTCAATACTTCCCAGGCTGTGCGCGCAGCAGGGTCGCGGTCAAGAATGCATTGGATGTCGGCGTGAAGACGTGAAAACATAATTTAATCAATTAGGAGGCAAGTCTACCTTTTTGACTGGGCTGTTTCGATCATGGCTTTAGCAACACCTCTCAAAATATGGATTTCTTCAGGTGTCAAATTGGCGCGATTGAACAACTGATTCAATCTTGGCATCAGTTTTTTGGGCGCTTCTGGATCTAAAAAACCAATCTCAACCAAGGCTTTTTCCAAATGGCCCAACAAGCCCGCAACTTGAGCGGCATCGGCCAAATCGGCGGGCGGAATGGGGGAAGTCACTGGAAATCCACCCAAGGCCAAGCGCCATTCGTAAGCCACCAATTGCAGGGCGGCCGCCAAATTCAAGGAGCCAAACTGCGGGTTGGTTGGAATCGACAAGGCCACGTGGCATTTGTAAACGTCCTCGTTTTTCATACCAAAACGTTCTGATCCAAACAGGAAGGCAATGCCGGAAAGAGGTTCTGCAGGTTTTGTATTCTCAAAACCCTTCTGGCCTTGAGATTGACCCAACAAGAACTCAAAGTGTTCTCGAGGCGAGCGCGTTGGGGGGCCAAAATCCCGGGGTGTCATGGCCGTGGCGCACAAGTGAGAAATGCCGTCCAGCGCTTCTTCCAAGGTCTCGACAATGCGCGTTTTGTCCAGTACATCGTTGGCACCACTGGCCCTCTGAATGGTCTCTTCCTTGCGCAATACATTGGCAAAGCGAGGCGCTACCAGCACCATTTCATCAAAGCCCATGACTTTCAAAGCACGGGCCGCCGCCCCCACATTGCCGGGGTGGCTGGTTTCAATCAAGATAAATCGGGTTCGCATAGGCGACATTGTCACAGACGCTGCCGCCTCAAAATGACCAAAAACCAAGCCAATTGGCGCTGTGCCCTTCAATTTCATGGGAAAATGCGCCATTCGCCTCTGTCATCGCACGGAGGACCTCCGTTTTTGCTCTTAAAAATTCATGTCGACCAATCTCCACCCCATGCTTAACGTAGCCGTCAAGGCTGCACGCGCCGCCGGCGCCATCATCAACCGCGCCGCCCTGGACGTGGAGGCTGTTCGAATTTCGCAAAAACAAGTCAACGACTTTGTAACCGAGGTTGATCTGGCCAGCGAAAACGCCATCATCGAAACCCTGCTCACGGCCTACCCACATCACGGCATCTTGGCCGAAGAGTCTGGCAAAACGCATGGCAACCCCGATGCCGATCACGTTTGGATCATCGACCCACTCGACGGCACCACCAACTTCATCCACGGCTTTCCCGTTTATTGCGTCAGCATTGCTTTGGCCGTGAATGGCAAAGTCGAACAAGCCGTGGTGTACGACCCCTCACGCAACGATTTGTTCACGGCCACCAAGGGCCGCGGCGCCTACATGAACGACCGCCGCTTGCGCACCAGCAAGCGCACGCAAATGCATGAGTGCCTTATTTCAACGGGCTTCCCTTTCCGCCCCGGTGACAACTTCAACCAATACCTGCGCATGATGGGCGATGTGATGCAACGCACGGCTGGCCTGCGTCGCCCAGGTGCCGCGGCCTTAGATTTGGCTTATGTGGCGGCTGGCTTTACCGATGCTTTCTTTGAAACAGGATTGCAGCCATGGGATGTGGCGGCAGGTTCTTTATTGGTCACAGAAGCTGGCGGCCTGGTTGGCAACTTTACGGGTGAAGCCGATTTCTTGGATCAAAAAGAATGCTTGGCAGGCACCCCCAAAATTTACGGTCAATTGGTGCCCATTCTTAGCAAGTACAGCAAGTTCGCCAGTGCTGGCGAGAAGGCGTCTGTGCGCGCTGCCGATGCCAAAGAAGCTGAGGCCGCTCAAGCACGGCAAGATTCAACGGACAGCCCCTTTTAAGCCATGACAGACGCGCTCGACCTGAGTGCCCACACCCCCATGATGCAGCAGTACCTGCGCATCAAGGCGGAGTTTCCTGACACCCTGGTTTTTTACCGGATGGGTGACTTTTACGAGATGTTCTTTGAAGATGCCGAGCGTGCTGCCGGCCTGATGGACATCACCCTCACCCACCGCGGCCAAACAGCGGGCAAACCCATTGCCATGGCGGGCGTGCCTTTTCATTCCGTTGAAAACTACTTGGCCAAACTCATCAAGTTGGGCGAGTCGGTGGCCATTTGCGAACAAGTGGGCGATGTGGCCACCAGCAAAGGCCCCGTTGAGCGCAAAGTGGTGCGGGTGGTCACGCCGGGAACCCTCACAGACACTGAATTGTTGTCTGACAAAAGCGAAGCCATTTTGTTGTCACTGCACATTGCACCTCGCAATGCCTGCGGTTTGGCTTGGCTGAGTGTCACGCAAGGCATTTTGCATTTGGCGGAATGCACGCATGATGAATTAGCCGATTGGCTCGAGCGCATTGCACCCAGCGAGTTGTTGGTCAGTGCCGCCATCACGCCCAAGTGGGAGCAACAACTTCAGTCGATGCGCTTAGGTCAACGTGGTTTGCCTTTGTCGCTTACTTTGCGACCCGACTTTCAATACGAAGCAGGCTTAGGTCACAGCAAGCTCATCAAACAACTCAATGTGGCCAGCTTGGCCGCTTGGGATGCCGAGAAGCTCAGTCAGGCGCATGCGGCCGCTGGTGCCTTACTGACTTATGCAGAACACACGCAAGGCAGATCGCTGCCTCATGTGTCTCAACTCAAAGTGCAAAAGGCCAATGACCTCATTGACCTGCCCAACAGCACACGACGCAACTTAGAGCTCACGCAAACTTTACGTGGCGAAGATGCGCCCACTCTTTTTTCTTTGCTAGACACCTGCATGACAGGCATGGGCAGTCGTCAGCTCAAACAGTGGTTGTTGAACCCACCTCGAGATCGCCAAATAGCGGTCGATCGATTGGCCGCCATTGGCCAGCTCAATGACAACAACGCAGCCGCACAAAGTGGCGTAGCCATTTGGCATCGGCTGCGCGAGCAACTCAAAGGCGCAAGCGATGTAGAGCGCATCACTGCACGAATTGCGCTCAGGCAAGTTCGGCCCCGAGAATTGGTAGCGCTGAAAAACGCGCTCATCCGCTCCGCCAAATTGGCGATTCATTTGCAAGAAACACTGGGCCACTTGTCGCCCACCAAGCTCTTGCACGACATCCACTTCGATTTGCAGCCCCCCACGGGTTTGATCGAAATCTTGCAACAAGCATTGCTAGAAGAGCCTGCCAATTTGATTCGAGATGGCGGCGTGATGGCGCATGGTTTGGACACTGAGCTCGATGAGTTGCGCGCCATTCAAACCAACTGCGATGATTTTTTGCTCGAATTGGAAACCCGCGAAAAAGCGCGCACTGGCATTGCCAATTTGCGTGTTCAATTTAACAAAGTGCACGGCTTCTACATTGAAGTGACGCAAGGTCAAATTGACAAAGTACCCGACGACTACCGCCGGCGTCAAACTTTGAAAAATGCCGAGCGCTTCATCACGCCTGAGCTCAAAGCCTTTGAAGACAAAGCTTTGTCTGCCCAAGAGCGCGCCCTTGCCAGAGAAAAATATTTGTACGAGCTCTTGCTCGACAGACTGCAAGCTCACATTCAAGCGCTCACCAAATTGGCGCAAGCCATGGCGCAATTGGACGCACTGTGCACTCTCACTGAGCGTGCAGCCACCCTCAATTGGTGCGCCCCACAATTTGCCAAAGAGCCTTGCATCGAAATTCGCCAAGGACGACATCCGGTGGTGGAAGCACGCCTGGCCGAAACCTCGGGTGGCAGTTTCATTGCCAACGATTGCCTGATGCACAGCAAGCAACGTTTGCAAATTATTACCGGCCCCAACATGGGCGGTAAGTCCACCTACATGCGCCAGGTGGCATTGATTGTGCTTTTAGCCAGCATTGGCAGTCATGTGCCCGCCAGCAGTTGCAGGCTGGGTCCCATCGACGCCATTCACACGCGCATCGGCGCTGCCGATGACTTGGCCAATGCGCAATCAACCTTCATGCTGGAGATGACCGAAGCTGCCCAAATTTTGCACAGCGCCACGCCTTTGTCTTTAGTGCTCATGGACGAGATTGGCCGCGGCACATCCACCTTTGATGGATTGGCCTTGGCCAGTGGCATTGCCACGCACTTGCACGACAAGACGCAAGCCTTCACCTTGTTTGCCACACACTACTTTGAACTGACAGAATTTCCTGCCACGCACCATGCCGCACTGAACATGCATGTAGGCGCAACAGAATCAGGCAACGACATTGTGTTTTTGCATGAGTTGCAAGCGGGCCCAGCCAGCAAGAGCTATGGTGTTCAAGTGGCCAAGTTGGCCGGCATGCCCACAGGTGTTCTGAACCATGCACGCCACACGCTGACAGCACTTGAAGCAGGCGCCAACCAAAATCGCGTTCAAGTCGACCTGTTTGCAACGCCACCCGAAAACGAAAGCAATGCGCCCTCCCTGCTCGAGTCGGCATTGAACCAAATTGACCCTGACGCACTGAGCCCACGCGAAGCCTTGGAGGCTTTGTACAGCCTGAAGCGCGTTTTGAAGCGATCAGAAAACTAACACCTTCCTTAGGAAATCGAATGACCTATTGCGTTGCCATCAAAACACGAGCCGGTTTGGTGTTCTTGTCCGACTCGCGCACGAATGCCGGCTTGGACATGATCAGCACCTACCGCAAGATGATCATCTACGAAAAAAAGGGTGATCGCTTCATGGTCTTGCTGTCGGCAGGCAACTTGAGCATTTCACAATCTGTTCGCGAAATGCTGCAGGTTGAAAAAATTGTGGACCATCCTGATGCAGAGCCGATCACCATTTGGAACGCCAAAAGCATGTTCGATGCTGCACGCGTTTTAGGCGCTGCCGTTCGTCATGTGCATGAGCGAGATGCTGCTGCACTCAAAGCGGGGGGCGTTGACTTCAATGTCTCCATGATTTTTGGTGGGCAAATCAATGGCGAAGGCATGCGCCTCTATCAAATTTATTCACCTGGCAATTTCATCGAAGCTACTGCCGAAACACCCTACTTCCAAATTGGTGAATCCAAATACGGCAAGCCTGTTTTGGACCGTGTCATTACGCCCCTCACGCCCCTCGATGAAGCAGCCAAATGCGCCTTGGTCTCGATGGACTCTACCCTCAAGTCAAACCTTTCAGTAGGTCTGCCTCTGGACATGGTTGTTTATGAAGCCGACAAATTGGAAAGCGATCGCGTTGTCTGCATTGACGATCAAAACCCGTACTTCAATATGCTGCGCGACAACTGGGGCAAAAAACTTCGAGAGATGTTTGACAGTTTGGAAGACCCCGTTTGGAATGGTGATGCCACAGACATCCCCTTGAAAAAAGTTGGCAAACATTCTCCGCTTAGGAAAATATCAACGCCTGAAGAAAAGCTGATCTGATGGCCAGTCTCATTTTTTCTCACGGCAACGGATTTCCTGCCAGCACCTATCGCAGCCTCACCAACGATTTGATTCGGCGTGGCTTCAAGGTCAGATCAATTGAAAAATTGGGCCACCAAGAACAATTTCCTGTTACCAGCAATTGGCCCCATTTGGTGCAAGAGTTGGCAGAGTTTGCCAAGCAATCTATTCAGGAAACAGGCGAGATGCCGTACATGGTGGGCCACTCTTTGGGTGGCTTGCTGAGTTTGATGTGCGCTTCCAAACATCCTAAGTTGTGTGCGGGTGTGGTGTTGCTCGACTCGCCAGTGGTGGGCGGCTGGAAAGCCAGCGCGCTTCAGTTGGCCAAAAAAACCAATTGGATTGAATCTGTCAGCCCTGGCAGAATTAGCCAAACAAGGCGGCAGCATTGGCCAGACGTTGAAGCCGTCATTGCCCATTTTCAGCACAAACGCGCCTTTTCAAATTGGCACCCCGATGCACTCAGAGATTATGCAGAGCACGGCACCATTGAAGAAGATGGACAACGGGTCTTGAGCTTTGACAGGCGCATTGAGACGGCCATCTACAACACCTTGCCGCACAATTTGCCGTCGCTTTTAAAACGTCATCCCTTAAAGTGCGGCGTGGCTTTTGTGGGGGGGACGCGTTCAAGAGAAATGCGTTTGGTGGGTTCTGACTTAACCGACAAAGTTTCTAAGGGCCGCGTCATGTGGCTAGACGGCTCGCACTTGTTCCCTATGGAAAAGCCCATCGCAACGGCTGCGGCCGTTGAATCTGCACTCAGAAACTTGGGCGCAACACCAGCTTAATTCTCAGCTTGAATCAATCAGGCCGGTGCAAAAACATTAAGCCGACCACTGAACCACACCGGTCCATGCCGTTGCCAAGACCACCAAACCGAACACAATTCGGTACCAAGCAAAGATTTCAAAGCTGTTGCTTGCAATGTACTTGAGCAACCAACGAACACAAATCCAAGCACTGATGAAAGACACCACCAAGCCGGTTGCAAACATCGGAATGTCTTCAACCGACAATAGTGCTCTTTCTTTGTAAAGGCTGTAAACACCCGCACCAATGAGTGTTGGGATGGCCAAGAAGAATGAGAAGTCTGTGGCCGCCTTGCGTGACAGTCCGAGCAACATACCGCCAATGATGGTGGCGCCACTTCGGCTGGTCCCTGGAATCATGGCAAAGCACTGAACCAAACCCACCATGAGCGCATCGCGCCCGCGCATGTCTTCCACAGCGCGAATGCGAACACTTGCTGGCGGCCTTCTCTCGGCCCACAAAATAATGAAACCGCCCAAAATGAAAGTGGTGGCAACCACCTCAGGCGTAAATAAATGCTCTTTGATGAGTTTGCCAAACAACAAGCCTAAAACTACCGCCGGCAAAAATCCAATGAAAACATTCAGGACAAAGCGCTGAGCTTCTGCCTGATACGGCAAGGCTTTGACAGTGGATGAGATTTTTTGCCAGTAAACCAAAATGACGGCAAAGATGGCGCCTGTTTGAATGGCGATCTCAAACACTTTGACTTTCTCGTCATGAAAGTTCATCAAAGAACCTGCCAAAATCAGATGTCCTGTTGATGAGATGGGCAAAAATTCGGTCAGACCCTCAACCACCCCCATGACAGCGGCTTTGGCCAGCAACATTAAATCCACTGTGACTCCTTGAATATCCCGCAATTATCGCTCTTGAAAGGCCCTAAAATTGGGTCATGAGTACAGCCAACCCCAAAGCCAATCCACCGGGCACCCCTGAGGATGCACACAAGGTCAGTAATTTTTTGCGCCAAATCATTGAATCTGATTTGGCACAAGGCACCTACGCACAACGCAAATGGGCTGGCTCGCCAGGGGATGCGGCGCATCACGCCAGTGGCAACCCCGATCCAGCCAAAATCCGCACCCGCTTCCCGCCCGAGCCCAATGGTTACTTGCACGTTGGACACGCCAAAAGCATTTGCCTGAACTTTGGCTTGGCCCGCGACTATGGTGGCGTCTGCCACATGCGCTTTGACGATACCAACCCCGAAAAAGAAGACACCGAGTACGTCAATTCCATTTTGGATGCCGTCAAATGGTTGGGCTTCAATTGGGACGCCAACGGCACATCGCACCTCTATCAGGCCAGCGACTACTTTGACTTCATGTACCGTGCGGCTGAACACTTGGTCCAAGCCGGACTGGCCTACGTTGACGAACAAAGCCCCGAGGACATGCGCCTGAACCGCGGCGACTTCAATACCCCAGGCAAAGACAGCCCCTTTAGAGCAAGAACACCCGCAGAAAACCTGACACGCTTCCGTGAAATGCGCGATGGCAAACTGGCTGACGGTGCTGCCGTGCTTCGCGCCAAAATTGACATGGCCTCGCCCAACATCAACCTGCGCGATCCAGCCATCTACCGCATACGCCGCGCCACCCACCACAACACCGGGGACACTTGGTGCATCTACCCGATGTATACCTTTGCGCATCCCATTGAAGACGCTCTCGAGCAAATTACCCACAGCATTTGCACTTTGGAATTTGAAGATCAGCGCCCCTTCTACGACTGGCTCATGGCGCGCTTAAGCGAGTCCCATACCTTGGCAGATGGCACGCATCTCGGCGCCCTCTTGGCTGCACCCAGCCCCAAGCAATACGAATTTGCACGCCTCAACTTAAGCTATGTTGTGACCAGCAAACGCAAATTGGCGCAATTGGTCAATGAAGGCAAAGTCAATGGCTGGGACGATCCGCGCATGCCCACCATTGTGGGATTGCGTCGCCGCGGTTACACACCCCAGAGTTTGCAACTTTTTGCTGAACGCATTGGTGTCACCAAGAGTGACTCATGGATTGACTACAGCACCTTAGAAGGCTGCCTTCGTGACGATCTAGACTCCAAGGCTGCACGTGCCATGGCCGTTCTCGATCCAATTCAATTGACCATCACCAACTGGGATGCACTAATGGGCGAAGGCACATTGGACGATTGCCATGCCCCTGTTCATCCACATCATGCAGAACTGGGTCAACGTCATTTCAAATTTGGCAAGAACCTTTGGATTGAGCGCACCGATTTTGAGGAAGTTCCCAGTAAAGGTTTTTTCCGTCTGTTCCCAGGCAACAAGGTTCGCTTGAAATACGGCCATGTGATTGAATGCACTGGCGCCAACAAAGATGCCAACGGTCAAGTGACAGAGGTTCTGGCGCAACTCATCCCCGATACAAAAAGCGGCACACCCGGTTCAGACAGCGTCAAGGTCAAGGGCGTCATCACTTGGGTTTCCCAAGCCGACGCCATCAAAGCCGAAGTGCGACTTTATGACCGATTGTTCACTGAAGCCAACCCCGACGCTGGCGGCAAAGACTTTTTGGCAAGCTTGAACCCAGACAGCTTGAAAGTGATTGAGGCTTATGTTGAGCCATCATTGGCCAACAGCAAGCCCGATGAAAAATTCCAGTTTGAACGGCACGGCTACTTTGTGGCCGATCGCGCAGACCATCAAGGCATCAAGCCTGTGTTCAACCGAAGCACAGGCCTGAAGGACACCTGGAGCAAGTAACGCTTTAGCCTGCGCTTAAGACGTACAAAGCCACCGTGCTGATGACGCCCACCAGCCAAGCCAATGAGCGCAGCTTGTCTTTGTCCATCAAATAGCAGGCCACATAGGCTACGCGAGCCACAACAAAAATGCCCGTCCACATTTGGACGAGGTCTGTGTCTACTTTGGACAGCAAGGCCAACAAAACGCCAATGGCATACAAGGGAAAGGCCTCGAAGCAGTTGGCTTGCGCTGCATTGGCGCGTGCCCTGTAACCCGTTTGCTTGGCCAACCAGTCCCGTGGGTTGTGGTTGTCGTAGTTCTTTTGACCGGCCTTGGCAATGCCAGCACAAATCCAAGGCATAGCGCCAGCAAACAAAATAGAAGCGATTGGTAAATTCATAAGAACTTTCGAAGAGATGAACAATTCTCCCACTCAATTTGGGCAAAGTGAAGTGAATTCACTTGAAATGACGATGCGCCAAGCCCTAAACTGTCATCTTGGCAATATCCCCATTGAAGTCACTTAGAATTTGGGGTCTACCTTGTTCCGTACAGGAAAAATTCATGTTTTTGCATTCGATTCGTGTTTCATTGATGGCATTTGCCGCCGCACTCATTTTGACGGCTTGTGGTGGTGGCTCTTCTGACATTCCACAACCACCCGTTGGCGGTATCACAGTGGTCGCAGCCGACAGCGAAGTCACCATTACTTGGCAAGAAACACCTGGCGTCGAGTATTGGATATTTGCAACGCCCAACAGCCCCAACTTGACCCTCAGCACTTGGCTGGCCACGGTGGGCTCAAGCTATCGCCTCAAGGTTAGCTCACCCTACACGGTCACAGGACTGACCAACGGCACACCCTATTCATTCTTCTTAACAGGCCGTATCAATGGCGGTCCTGGCAGTGATGCAACGCCTACCGTCATTGCTACACCCAGACTTGCTGGCATTGAGTGGACACCTGGCATTACCTTGGGCACAGGCAACAAAACAGCCATGGCCTTTGGCGGCGTCGTCGATGCTGCAACCAACACCTTCGTTTACAGATACATTGCTGCAGGCAATGGGGGTCGTTTGTACAACGCTTCTAGCATTGCTTCTTGGACTTCTTTAACGTCACCTGTCACAAGTGACTTGAATGCAGCAGAGTTTGCATTGGCCCAGTTCATTGCTGTGGGCGCAGGCGGAAAAGTTGTCACCAGTGCTGACGGACAAACTTGGGGTGAGGTCAGCAGCCTTACCACCCAAAATTTGAATGCCATTGCCTCTAGCGGCAGTGCGGTGGTGGCTGTTGGTGACAATGGCAGCATCACCACATCGACTGATGGCGTCACATGGAAGCTGGCCACCAGCGTTCCCACAACCAACCACCTTTATGCCGTTAACTTTTCCAACGCTGGCAAATGGGTGGCAGTAGGCGCTGGCGGCACCATCTTGAGCAGTACCGATGGCTTCACTTGGACGGCTCAAACATCCAACACTACAGCCGACCTCAGAGGCATTGGTTCCAACTCAACTTACTCAAACAGCGTCACCACCTACAATTTTGTGGCTGTGGGTGCCGCCGGTACCGTTTTGACCAGCCCAGACGCCGTCACTTGGACACGCCAAACCATCAACACCAACGCATCCTTAAATGCTTTGTCCTTTGTCAATCAGTTCATGGCGGTGGGCAGCAACGGCACCATCATCACCAGTTCAGACGGCATCACTTGGACCACGCGAACTTCAAACTCAACTGAAAATCTAACTACTTTGGTTCGCGCCAACAACCAATACGTTGCCGTGAGCGATACAGGCAAGATTCTTTCTTCAAAGTAATTTTTTGTACAGCAAGGTGGACTTAACACCAACAAAAAAGGCCTTCATCAGAAGGCCTTTTTTTGTTCATTGCATTCAAGCTTCGATGTCGAGCTCTTGAATTTTGCGGGTAATGGTATTGCGACCAATGCCCAACTTAACTGCCGCTTCGATTCTTCGGCCGCGCGTGGTGGCCAAAGCAGCTTGAATGAGCAAAGATTCAAAGCGGCGCGTCAAAACATCCCACACATCTTGGCGGTCTGTTCCCAGCAATTGCAGAGCTTCGACCTCCAATGCACTTTCCCAACCGGCATGGGCTCCGAGGTTAATCAGGCTGGGCGGCATTGAAGGCAAAACAGACGTTGCAGGCGCATCTTTGACACTGATTGAATCATTGCCAACAGACGATGGCTCAGCAGCAGTCTTCTCCGTGCCTGGTGCCAAAACCTCTGGTGGCAAATCTTTGGCCTCGATCATTTGAGCTGGCGCCATGACCGTCAACCAATGGCAAATGTTTTCAAGCTGACGCACATTGCCTGGAAAATTGAAGTGACTCAAAATGTCCAGCGCTTGATCTGAAATGCGCTTGGCTTCAACGCCCAACTGCTGTGCACTTTGCACCAAAAAATGTTTGGTCAAGACTTGCACATCTTCGCGTCTTTCGCGCAAAGCCGGCAAGCGCAAGCGAATGACGTTCAGACGATGAAACAAGTCCTCTCGGAACACGCCCTCTTTCACGCGCTGTTCTAAATCTTGGTGGGTGGCAGCAATGACACGCACATTGGCTTTCACGGCCGTATGGCCGCCCACCCTGTAAAAATGACCGTCCGACAAAACGCGAAGCAATCGCGTTTGAAGGTCAAAAGGCATGTCACCAATTTCATCCAAAAACAGCGTGCCGCCGTCGGCTTGTTCAAAGCGACCACGCCTTGAAGTTTGGGCACCCGTAAAGGCACCACGCTCGTGACCAAACAGCTCGCTCTCTAACAGGTCCTTTGGAATGGCCGCAGTATTGATGGCCACAAAAGGTCCATTTGCGCGAGGCGAGTGTTTGTGCAAAGCCCGGGCAACCAGTTCTTTACCGGAGCCTGATTCACCCGTAATCATGACTGTGACATTGCTTTGCGACAACCTGCCAATGGCTCTGAAGACATCCTGCATCG
>JACCEC011504322.1_pt1 | contig 17118 bp, 22 predicted proteins | sample 7450121 | NCBI WGS metagenome assembly JACCEC01 (sample SAMN15323455, study PRJNA562643) | freshwater metagenome | isolation source: river surface water | place: USA:Blue River Watershed | collected 2017-08-18 | reverse complement strand
GTGCGGCGCTGACCATCTCCTTGAGTTGGTGGCGTCTGAGCCAGGCGGCAAAGAGATGACGATTCTGCTGGAGCTCTTTGCGAGTTTCTTTTTGGTGGCCTTTGTGTCATTCGGCGGGGCGTCCGCCGTCATCCCCGAGCTGTATCGAATCGCGGTGACGGAACACAGTTGGATGGATGCCCGCACGTTTACCGAACTCTTTGCCATTGCCCAAGCGGCGCCAGGCCCTAACGTCCTGATCGTTACTCTGATCGGCCAGCATGTGGATGGCTGGCAGGGCGCGTTTTTCGCAACACTGGGCATGTGCCTGCCGATGAGTCTTTTGGTCGGCTTATTGTTTAAGCACTGGGACAAACTTCAACATTGGCGCGGGCGCACCGCGATTCAACTGGGTGTCGCCCCTATGGCGGTGGGCTTGGTGCTGGCTTCCGGTACATTGATTGCCCGTTCGGCGGAGCCCGGTGTGGTCGGTATGGGGCTACTGCTGCTTACGGTCGTACTTAACCTCAGAACCCAGCTCCATCCCTTGTGGTTAATCTTGCTCGGGGGTGTGCTGGGTTTGACTGGTTTTGTTTAAGCCAGAATTTCTTTCAGCGCTTCAATCAACGCCTTGCATTCAGCTTCCGTGCCGATCGTAATCCGCAAGTGCTGATCAATCCGTGGCAACCGGAAATGACGCACGATAATGGCCCGATCCCGCAGCGCCAGCGCCAGTTCGCCTGCGTCCCGTTGCGGATGGCGCGCAAAGACAAAATTGGCTTGAGACGGCACTACATTAAAACCCAGAGCGATTAACTGTTCGTTGACCCAGGCACGGCTCGCCATGATGCGTTGGCGGTCATGTTCAAAGCCAGCACGGTCTTCCATGGCAGCGATGGCACCGGCACTGGCCAGACGATCTACCGGATAGGAATTAAAGCTATTCTTGATGCGTTCCAGACCCGCCAGCAGTTCTGGTTGGCCGATGGCAAAGCCAACGCGTAGGCCGGCTAGCGCCCGTGATTTAGAGAAGGTTTGTACGACCAGTAGGTTGGGGTGATCCTTAACCAGGGGGACGGCAGTCTCGGTGCCGAAGTCCACATAGGCTTCATCCACCACAATGACCCGATCCGGTAGGCGGCGACATAGCTGGGCAATATTTTCCAGGCTGACACTTTGCCCCGTCGGTGCATTCGGGTTCGGGAAAATAACAGCGCCGGCGTGATCCGGTACCGCAGTCAGGTCCAGGGAAAAATCGTCGTTCAAGGCAACATTTTCAGCACGGATGCCGTTCAGTTGGCAGTAAACCGGGTAAAAACTATACGTAATGTCTGGATAGACCAGCGGACCTTCGTGGTTCAGTAGTGCTTGGAAGGCAAAGGCCAGAATTTCGTCAGAGCCGTTGCCAGCGAAGACGTGGTCCCGAGCGATGCCGAAGTAGTCGGCAATAGCCTGGCGTAGGGCGGTGGAATCTGGATCCGGATACAGGCGCAGGTCGCCCGTGGTGGCAGCGCGAATGGCTTCCAATACACCAGGCGAGGGCGGATAAGGGCTCTCGTTGGTATTGAGTTTAATCAGGTTGGTCAGCTTGGGCTGCTCACCCGGCGTGTAAGGGGTTAGGCCGTGAACGACCTTGCTCCAGAATCGACTCATGGATCGGTAACTTCCTAAATACTAAGGCACTCCGATGGTATCATGGCGATCAAATTCACTTGAATTGCACAATCATGCGGCAAGCCACGATTAAGCGCGACACCCTCGAAACCCAGATTACGGTTGAGATTAATCTCGACGGCTCGGGCAAGGCAGACCTTGCGACCGGCGTTCCTTTTCTGGATCACATGCTCGACCAGATCGCCCGCCACGGGTTGATTGACCTTACCGTCAAAGCCACTGGTGATCTGCATATCGATGCGCACCATACCGTTGAAGATATCGGCATCACCCTCGGTCAGGCGTTTGCCGAAGCGGTCGGTGATAAAAAGGGCATCGTCCGTTATGGTCATGCCTATGTGCCGCTCGATGAAGCGCTGTCACGTGTGGTGATCGACCTATCGGGTCGCCCGGGTTTGGTGCTGGATGTGCCTTTCAAACGTGCCTGGATTGGTCAGTTTGATGTCGATTTGTTCTCCGAGTTGTTCCATGGTTTTGTGAATCATGCGAAGGTGACGTTGCACATCGATAATCTGCGCGGCGAGAACGCGCACCACCAGGCTGAGACAGTATTCAAGGCTTTTGGTCGCGCACTGCGCATGGCGATTGCGCCCGACGCCCGCCAAGGTGATGTGATTCCTTCGACCAAGGGTTCGCTCTGATCCCATGACCAATCGTATTGCTGTTGTTAACTATGGCATGGGCAATTTGCGCTCGGTCGAGCAGGCGCTGCGTCATGTTGCGGGCGAGGCTGAGGTTGTTCTGGCGTCAACGCCTGATTTGATTGAAACCGCGGACCGTGTGGTTTTCCCCGGGCAGGGCGCTATGCGTGACTGCATGGCTGAACTCGATGTCCGTGATCTGCGCCAGGCAGTGGTCGATGCGGCAGCCAGCAAACCTTTCCTCGGTATCTGCATTGGCTTGCAGATGCTGTTTGACCACAGCGAAGAAGGTGATGCCGCCGGGCTGGGTATTCTGCCTGGGCAGGTCAAGCGTTTTGCTGCTGATCTGAAGGGTGCCGACGGCCTGCGTCTGAAAGTGCCACATATGGGCTGGAATCAGGTCGTTCAGACCAAGCCGCATCCGCTCTGGAACGGCATTGTCGATCAGGCCTTCTTTTATTTCGTGCACAGCTACCATGTCGTGCCCGATGATGCCGGTATTGTGGTCGGACAGGCAGACTATGGTCACCCCTTCACCGCGGCGGTAGCGCGCGATAATGTTTTTGCCATTCAGTGCCACCCCGAAAAGAGTGCACGGGATGGTTTGCAATTGCTGCGTAATTTTGTTGGCTGGAACCCTGTGCTTGCGTAAGCAGGCGAATTCTTTGTGATTTCTGATCTGACTTAAAAACATCATGCTGATCATTCCTGCGATTGACCTCAAAGACGGACAATGTGTACGGCTCAAACAGGGCCTGATGGAAGACGCCACCGTCTTCAACAACAGCCCCGCCGCGCAAGCCAAGACCTGGCTGGATCAGGGCGCGCGTCGTCTGCATCTGGTCGATCTGAACGGTGCCTTTGCCGGCAAGCCGGTGAATGACGGCGCCGTGCAGAGCATTCTCGACGTGGTCGATGGTCGTATCCCCGTGCAGCTCGGCGGCGGTATTCGCGATCTGGACACCATCGAGCGTTATCTGGATCTGGGTATCAGCTACGTCATTATTGGTACCGCCGCAGTCAAGACGCCGGGCTTCCTACAAGACGCCTGCACGGCTTTTCCGGGGCATATCATCGTTGGCCTGGATGCCAAGGATGGCAAAGTGGCGGTGGATGGCTGGTCGAAAATTACCGGTCATGACGTGATTGATCTGGCACAGAAGTTTGAACACTATGGCGTTGAAAGCATTATTTACACCGACATTGGCCGTGATGGCATGCTGAGCGGCATCAACGTTGAAGCCACGCAGAAGCTGGCGCAGGCCTTGAAGATCCCGGTGATCGCTTCGGGCGGTCTGACCAATATGGCAGACATTACCGCCCTGTGTGCGGTCGAAGAAGACGGTGTGACCGGTGTCATTGCGGGTCGCGCCATTTACGACGGCTCGCTGGATCTGGGGGCGGCGCAGGCAGAGGCGGATCGTTTCGCCAAAGACGCTGGTCTGGGCGCGGAGCGCTAATCAATGCTGGCAAAACGGATTATTCCCTGCCTGGATGTCACGGCAGGCCGCGTCGTTAAAGGAACCAACTTTGTGGGCCTGCGCGACGCGGGTGATCCTATTGAAATTGCCCGTCGCTACGATGCGCAGGGGGCTGACGAAATTACCTTCCTCGATATTACGGCCAGCTCGGATCAGCGCGACATCATTCTTGAAGTGGTTGAAGCCTGCGCTGCGCAGGTGTTTATTCCGCTCACCGTTGGTGGCGGGGTGCGTCAGGTCGCCGATGTGCGTCGATTGCTCCACGCCGGTGCCGACAAAGTATCGATTAACACGGCTGCGGTGGATCGTCCGGAGCTGGTGCGTGAAGCCTCCGACAAGGTCGGTTCGCAATGTATTGTTGTCGCCATTGACGCCAAGCAGGTCGCCCCGGGGCGTTGGGAAGTGTTTACCCACGGCGGGCGCAAAGCGACCGGGCTGGATGTGATTGCCTGGGCCTGCAAGATGGCCGAATACGGTGCCGGTGAAATCCTGCTGACCAGTATGGACCGCGATGGCACCTGTGAAGGCTTTGACCTGGCGTTAACCCGGGCGGTATCTGATGCCGTGCCGGTGCCGGTCATCGCTAGCGGCGGCGTGGGCAATCTGGGGCATCTGGCCGATGGCGTGAGCGAAGGCCATGCCTCCGCCGTATTGGCGGCCTCGATTTTCCACTTTGGGCAACATACCGTTCAGGAGGCCAAGGCCTTCATGAAAGAACGCGGTATTCCTGTCCGACTGTAATGCCATGAGCAAAGACCTTAATCCGGAACTCAATTGGCTGGATGCCCTTCATTTCAATGAAGAAGGGCTGATTCCTGCTATTGCTCAGGATTTCCAATCGGGCGTCATCCTCATGCAAGCCTGGATGAACCGTGAGTCGCTGCAGCTTACGGTGAATACCGGCCGCGCGGTATACTGGTCCAGATCCCGTCAGAAACTCTGGCGCAAAGGTGAAGAGTCTGGTCATGAGCAGAAAGTTCATGGTCTGCGTACAGACTGCGATGGCGATACGATTCTGTTGCTGGTGGAGCAGGTGGGTGGTATTGCTTGTCACACCGGTCGACAATCTTGTTTTTTTTATGCACTGACCGACACGGGTTGGATTGCTGTCGATCCAGTGCTGCGTGACCCGAAGGAGATGTATCGATGAAACCAGGTACGCTTGAAGTTCTCAATCGTTTGAGCGAAACGCTGACGGCGCGCCGCAATGCGGATCCGTCGACTTCTTACACGGCATCGCTGTTTGCCAAGGGCCCGGATGCCATTCTCAAGAAAATTGGGGAAGAAACGGCGGAGCTCATCATGGCTGCCAAGGATGGTAAGCGTCTGCCGATCGTCAATGAAGCAACGGATGTCGTGTATCACATCATGGTGCTGATGGCGTTTTTTGATATGTCCGTAGACGATATCTTGCAAGAGATGCATCGTCGTGAGGGTATCTCGGGTATTGATGAGAAGCGCTCGCGCACGGCCTGATTGGAGCATGTCATGAGTGAGAATTGCATTTTCTGCAAAATTGTTGCGGGCCAGATTCCGTCAAAAAAAGTCTATGAAGATGAACTGGTTTATGCCTTTCATGACATCAGCCCACAAAGACCTGTGCACATTTTGGTGATTCCAAAACACCACCTAACGTCTTTACAGCAGGCGACGCCTGCCGATGAACCGGCGCTCGGTCGGATTTTGTCAGTAGCGAACCAATTAGCAACGGAAGCGGGTAGCCCGGGCGGTTTCCGTGTCATCATCAACAACGGTGATATCGGCTGTCAGGAAGTGCAACATTTGCATGCGCACATCGTCGGCGGGGACCAACCGGTTGGCCCGATCCTTAAGCGTCTAGATTAATCATTAGCATTACGATTCAGGAGATACACCATGGGTTCTTTTAGCATTTGGCATTGGCTGATTGTGCTGGTCATCATTCTGCTGATTTTCGGCACCAAAAAGCTGCGTAACGTCGGCCAAGACCTCGGTGGTGCGGTTAAAGGCTTTAAAGATGGTCTTAAAGAAGGTGAAGCCGATGTGGCCAAACCGGCCGTGGGCAGCAGTGACGCCCCTGTAACGCCCCAGGCGACCGGGCGCACCGTAGAAGGTGAGCAAACGAAGGGTTAATTGGCGGCAAGGCAGACCCGCGCCTCTGGCAACAGAGTGGCGCGGGTTTGTTTTTGAAGCCATGCCTCAGTGATTAATCTATGTTTGATATTGGATTCTCCGAAATGTTGATGGTGGCCGTGGTGGCGCTTGTCGTCATCGGCCCCGAACGACTCCCGGGTGTTGCACGCAACATCGGGCGTTTTGCCGGGCGTCTGCAGCGTTACGTGCACGACATCAAGCGTGACTTTAATCGTGAAGTGGAGTTTGAAGAGATCAAACGTCTTCAGCACGAAATGGAGACGACGGTTCAATCCATGCAGCAATCCATGCGTGCCGTAGAGTCTTCCTTGCAACAGGAAGTAAAACAGCACCAAGCAGCGCTGACTGAATCATCAGCGCATGCAGCGCCAGCCCCGACATCTAAAAAAATTGCGGCCTCGGCCACGACGTCTGAAGGCCCTCCAGCGCCTAAAGACGATCAGCTCACTTTATTCTGACCCACATGCCGCTGCCCCGCTTTAAATTACCCAAGCTTTTTGCGAAGCGCCCGCCAGAACTGATCGGGCCGCCGTCCGAATCCGAAGCCAACGAAGCTGCCGAGAATGTTCAGGGAACGCTCATTGAACACCTGATGGAACTGCGCACCCGCCTGGTACGCGCAGGGCTGGCGGTTTTAATTGTGTTTATCGTTCTTTTTCCGTGGGCGCGTGACTGGTATGCGCTGTTGGCGCAACCGATGATTGAAGTCTTGCCCGCAGGTGGCCAGATGATTGCGACCGATGTCGTCGGTGTCTTTCTGGTGCCGGTTAAAGTCACGCTGATGTTGGCGTTTCTGATTGCCTTGCCGGTCGTGCTTTGGCAGGGATGGGCTTTTATTGCGCCCGGTTTGTATCAGCATGAACGTTCCTTGATTATTCCGCTGATGGTCGCTTCCCTGGCGCTGTTCGCCATGGGCATGGCCTTCGCTTATTTCGTGGTCTTTCCGTCGGTATTTGGGTTCATGGTGGCAGTGGCCCCGGAAGGCGTGGCGTGGATGACGGACATCGATAAATATCTGTCCTTCGTACTGACCACGTTCATTGCTTTTGGCGTGACCTTTGAAGTACCCGTGGTGGTCATTGTTCTCGTTCGTATGGGCATCGTAACGCTGGAGAAGCTGCGCAGCTGGCGCCCTTACGTGATCGTCGGCGCTTTTATTATTGGCGCTATTTTTACGCCGCCGGATATTATGTCGCAGGTGTTATTGGCTGTGCCACTCTGGTTGCTTTACGAGCTCGGCATGGTGTTGGCACAATTTATCAAACCGGTTAAAAAACCAGAAGTCGATCAGGTCGCCTGATCAGACTGGCGCACTTCAACCGGTACACCCGCTCTAAATAGCATTAGTGTGCCCGGATCAATCCGCGTCCATGCTTCGTTATCGGTGAGCGGCGTCGTGGCAATCACGGTGACACAGTCGGTTTCTGAAGTCACTTCATTGAAGTCAATAGACACATCCTCGTCTTTCAGGTGCGCCTCATTAAACGGGGCTCTGCGCACAATATAGTGCAAGTCAGTGGAGCAATGGGCAATCAACCAGCGGCCATTAGAGAGCAGAAAATTAGCCGGACCGTGGGCGCGCAGGACGGCGGCTACCTCGGCCATCGTATCCATCAGGTGTTCATAACTCGGCGCTGTTGCGCCAAAGCGCAGCGCCAGCGTGTCCAGCAAAAAGCAGAAAGCACGTTCGCTATCCGTATTACCCACCGGTAGGTAACGGCCAGAAAGCGCTGGATCAAAATCAATCAGATTCCCGTTATGGGCAAATACCCAGTAACGCCCCCACAGCTCGCGCTGAAAAGGGTGGGTGTTCTGCAAACAGATGTCACCCTGGGTGGCTTTGCGGATATGGGCCACGACATTCATGGATTGAATCGGGTAATCGCGCACCACGGCCGCCAGTGGTGATTCGATGGATGGGCTGGGATCCAGAAACACCCGGCAGCCCCGGCCATCATCGCCCTCGAAGAAGCCAATGCCCCAGCCATCGCGATGCACATCCGTGCCGCCACCGCGCCGTGAAAAACCGCTAAAGGAAAAGCAGATGTCGGTCGGTACGTTACAACTCATTCCGAGCAGCTGGCACATGCATTAAACTCCACACACGATTATCGAAGGAACCACTCATGGCTTCAGTCACACGCACAGCACTGACTCAGTATCTGAATGAACTGCTTAAACCGGAGGGCTTCAAGGATTATTGCCCAAACGGTTTGCAAGTGGAAGGGCGTAGCGAGATTGGCCTGGTGGTTTGTGGTGTCACAGCGAACCAGGCGTTGCTCGATCTGGCCGTTGCCGTGGGGGCCGATGCGGTTCTTGTGCACCACGGTTGGTTCTGGCGTGGCGAGACTGGGGTGGTCACTGGCATCAAGCGCAATCGTCTGAAAACCTTGCTCACAAATGACATCAACCTCTACGCCTATCATCTGCCACTGGATGCACATCCTGCGATCGGTAATAATGCGGGGCTGGCCAGGGCCGCCGGGTGGACATCGGCTGGCACGTTTGGCGAGCAGGGGTTGGGGTGTCTCGGTATCCCCGCTGCCGATGCTACGGTGGCCTCAATCGCGGCCGATCTCGAAAAGGCGGTCGGTCGCTCGCCCTTTGTCCTGGCTGAATCTGGCGACAAGCAGATTCGCCGGATTGCCTGGTGTACCGGTGGGGCGCAGAGCTATTTCGAGGCAGCGATTGAGGTAGGTGCGGATGCTTTTGTGACCGGAGAAGTTTCTGAACCGATGGTGCACCTCGCCCGAGAAAGCGGTGTGGCTTACTTTGCCGCTGGGCACCATGCCACTGAGCGTTTTGGCGTGCAGGCGCTGGGTATGAGGTTGATTGATCGCTTCGGGATCCGCGTGCGCTACCTGGAAGTGGAGAGCCCGGTTTAAGATTCTCGGGGGATATCTGCCTGGATCATTCCGCAACGCCATAATTATGAATTTTAGGGCGTGCGCTTTGCTTGCTGCGTGCTAGAATCTTCGTATCCGAGCGGGGTGTCGCTGGCGAAAAGCCTCAGAGGCTGTAGCTTCGTGTCCTGTTTCGGCGCATACGTTCAGATTCGAGCGGGTGGGGGACAGTCCGTTCGAGATTCGTAACCTTATAAGGCAAGGAAAGCGCATGAAAATTCACGAATATCAGGGCAAACAAATCCTGAAGAAATTCGGCGTAAACGTTCCGCGCGGTATTCACTGCACCAGCGTCGATGACGCCGTGAAGGCAGCGGAAACCCTCGGCGGTAAAGTTTGGGTTGTTAAGGCTCAGATCCACGCAGGTGGTCGCGGTAAGGGCGGCGGCGTTAAAGTCGCTAAATCACTGGACGAAGTGCGTCAGTACGCTAACGACATTCTCGGTATGCAGCTCGTTACGCATCAAACTGGCCCAGAAGGCCAGAAGGTACGTCACCTCCTGATCGAAGAAGGCGCCGACATCCAGCACGAATACTATGTCGCTGCGCTGACCGACCGTGCTACGCAGAGCGTAGCCATCATGGCCTCCTACGAAGGCGGCATGGACATTGAAGAAGTTGCGCACAAGACGCCGGAAAAGATCGTCACCGTCTTCGTTAACCCGCTGGTCGGCCTAACCGACGAGCAGGCGCTGACCCTGGCTAAGGGCATGGGCATGAACGAAGCCTCGATTCCGCAGTGTGTGGATACGCTGAAGAAGCTGTACACCTGCTACATGGAAACCGATGCATCGTTGGCCGAAATCAACCCGCTGATCCATGAAGGCGATGGTACGGTTAAGGCACTGGACGCCAAGTTCAACTTTGACTCGAACGCCCTGTACCGTCAGGAAGAAATCGTTGCTTTCCGCGATCTGGATGAAGAAGATCCGGACGAAGTTGAAGCTTCGAAGTTTGACCTGGCTTACATTTCGCTCGACGGCAATATCGGCTGCCTGGTCAATGGCGCCGGTCTGGCCATGGCCACGATGGACACCATCAAGCTGTTCGGCGCTGAGCCAGCCAACTTCCTCGACGTCGGTGGCGGTGCCACGGCTGAGAAGGTAACGGAAGCTTTCAAGCTGATGCTGAAGAACCCGAAGGTCAAGGGCATTCTGGTTAACATCTTCGGTGGCATCATGCGCTGCGACACCATCGCTACCGGTGTGGTTGCTGCGTCGCGTGCTGTGAACCTGTCGGTACCGCTGGTTGTCCGTATGAAGGGCACCAACGAAGATCTGGGCAAGCAAATCCTCAAGGATTCTGGTCTGCCGATTATCTCTGCCGATTCCATGGCCGAAGCCGCCACCAAGATCGTTGCTGCGGTCAAGTAAGGAGCATTGAATGTCAATTCTGATCAATAAAGACACGAAAGTCATCACCCAGGGCATTACCGGTAAGACCGGTCAGTTCCACACCGAAAAGTGTATTGAATACGCAAACGGCAAGAACTGCTTCGTCGCTGGTGTGAACCCGAAGAAAGCCGGCGAGAAGATCCTCGACGTGCCTATCTACGGTACCGTTAAAGAAGCCGCTGCTGACACTGGCGCCACCGTTTCGGTCATCTACGTGCCGCCCCCCGGAGCCGCTGCTGCCATCTGGGAAGCCGTCGAAGCTGATCTGGACCTGGCCATCTGTATTACAGAAGGTATCCCAGTCCGCGACATGCTGATCCTGCGTAACAAGATGAAGGAAAAAGAAGCCAAGGGCGGCAAGAAGACGCTGCTCCTCGGCCCTAACTGCCCGGGTCTGATTACGCCGGACGAAATCAAGATCGGCATCATGCCAGGTCATATCCACAAAAAGGGTCGTATTGGCGTTGTGTCCCGTTCGGGCACCCTGACGTACGAAGCCGTGGGTCAGCTGACTGAGCTGGGTCTGGGTCAATCGTCTGCAGTGGGTATTGGTGGCGACCCCATCAATGGCCTGAAGCACATCGACATCATGCGTATGTTCAACGACGATCCTGATACCGACGCGGTCATCATGATCGGTGAAATCGGTGGTCCGGACGAAGCTGAAGCCGCTCGCTGGTGCAAGGACAACATGAAGAAGCCAATCGTTGGTTTCATCGCTGGTGTGACTGCACCTCCAGGAAAACGCATGGGCCACGCCGGTGCGCTGATCTCTGGTGGCGCGGATACCGCCGATGCCAAACTCGCCGTCATGGAAGAGTGTGGCTTCACGGTAACCAAGAACCCGTCAGAAATGGCGAAGCTGCTCAAGGCGCTGCTGTAATCACTCGTTGATTGCATCAGTCCTGAAAACCCCGCTTCGGCGGGGTTTTTCATTGGTAGATTCGGTGTGTGCAGTTCATAATGTAAGAATTGCAAAAAAGTTTTGGCCACGATGCCTGAAAGGTCGCTATGCCGCTCGATCTGACACCGCTAACTAATGCCGTGCAACGCCTAGACGAAGGCTTGGCGCGTTATCTTGCAGATACGTCAGACACTCAAATTCGAGATGGCCTTATTCAGCGCTTCGAATTCACTTATGAACTTTCACATAAAATGCTTAAGCGTTTTTTGGAACAAAGTGCTGCGAACCCTACTGAATACGATGCAGCTGATTTTCAGTACCTTATCCGTTCCGGTAATGAACAGGGGTTGCTTCTGAGTGCATGGCCAGAATGGCGTGTTTTTCGCGCCATGCGTTCCAAAACAAGCTATACCTACGATGAAGATGTCGCGCTAGAAGTTGTGGCGGCAATCCCTGGTTTTTTGAAAGAATCGCGTTACCTTCTGGCAGCATTACAACATCGAGGCACTGCATGACCCACGCCAAATCCTTGGATATGAGCGCGGCAGAGCTGGCTATCGTTCAAGAGATTCTTTTCCGCCATGTGCCGAAAGCGCTTGTATGGGTGTTTGGTTCACGAGCCACAGGCCGTGCAAAAAAATTCTCTGATTTGGATTTGTGTATCAAAGCAGATAAACCGCTCGGATTGAATGTGATGAGTGCTTTGGCTGAGGATTTTTCTGAATCAGATTTGCCTTGGAAAGTGGATGTGGTCGATTGGTCCACAACCAATCCAGACTTCCGCAAGATTATCGATCAAGACAAGATGGTTCTTGAATTCAATTGAGCAAACGAAATGATGGAAGACATCCAAATCATCCACTCCCCATTAGAACAGCGCGTTGAAGCTGACGGTCGATTTGTACATATTCAGATCTATCGAGGAGAAGACAGCGGCTGGATTCTTGAAGTGGTTGATGACCTAAATAACTCGACAGTTTGGGATGACGAGTTCTCTACAGACCAAGAGGCACTGAATTGCGCTCTGAATGAAATAGAATCAGAAGGCATTGAAGCCTTTATCGACGCACCGCCCTTTGCGCACGATCAAACGATGGATTTCGACCCAGACCAATTTTTTCAACCGTTATCTGATGAAGAGCTCGAAGTCTTGGAACGCTTCTTTATGGACGAGGCACCTGAAGACGCCATGACCTTCGATAGGGTGGATGGCTTTCTGCATGCCGTGGTAGTTGGTCCACTGACCCTAATGCCCAGCCAATGGCTACCAATAATCTGGGGGTCAGATAACGGCACCATGCCTGAGCTCGAAGATTTCGATCGGGTGCAGGAAATACTCGGCCTGCTCATGCGTCACTACAACGCTATCATCCGGGGGTTCCAGCTATCCCCGCCACTCATACAACCTTTTTGGTATATCCGGGAATATGAAGGCCAAGAAGTTGAGGACGCCGAAGGCTGGGCTGGAGGATTTGTCGATGGCGTTAACCTGAATGCGGAAGCCTGGAAACCGCTGCTTGAAACAGAAGAAGGTCAGCGCCTTTACCGCCCGATTCGTTTGCTGGGCGAGATGGAACTCGAGCCTGAAGATTTTGCGCTTTCTGGTACGCCGCATCAGCGCCATGCGCTTGCCGTGCAGATTCCGCAAGCAGTACTTGCCATCTATGCCCACTGGTTGCCCGTTCGCCACGCAAATTATGAACGCGAGGTCGCCCAGCGCCTTGCACCGAAAGTTGGTCGTAATGACGCCTGCCCCTGTGGTAGTGGCAAAAAATTCAAAAAATGCTGTGGTTCACCTACCGTATTGCACTGAAAGTTTTCCATGCTCGACGACATTAAAAAGACCCTCTGGGCTGCGGCCGACAAACTGCGCGCCAATATGGATGCCGCCGAATACAAGCACCTGGTACTCGGCCTGATCTTTTTGAAATATATCTCGGACACCTTTGCTGCCCGCCGTGCGGAATTGGCCAAACGCTTGGCTGACCCCAAAGACGAATACTTCCTCGATGGGGCTGATGCAAACGAAATCGCCGCTGAACTCGAAGAGCGTGATTACTACAAAGAAGCCAACGTTTTCTGGGTGCCCGAAGCTGCCCGTTGGGAGACACTACGTGCTGCCGCCAAACAACCGGACATTGGCAAACGTATCGACGATGCGCTCACCCTCATAGAAGTCGAGAACCCCAAACTCAAAGGCATTCTCGACAAGCGCTATGCCCGTGCTCAGTTGCCGGATGGCAAGCTCGGCGAACTGGTCGACCTTGTTTCCAAGATTGGGTTTGGGGACGCATTTGCCAACAGTCCTAGCCAAGCACGGGACGTGCTCGGCCAGGTCTATGAATACTTCCTCGGCCAGTTCGCCAGTGCCGAAGGCAAAAAGGGCGGGCAGTTCTATACCCCGGCCTCGATCGTTAAAACTCTGGTGGCGGTTCTCGCCCCACACCACGGCAAGGTCTATGACCCATGCTGTGGCTCCGGTGGCATGTTCGTGCAATCCGAGAAGTTCATCGAAGCCCACGGCGGCAAACTGGGCGATGTCTCTATCTACGGGCAGGAATCCAACCCCACCACCTGGCGCCTCGCCGCCATGAACCTCGCCATTCGCGGCATCGACTTCAACCTTGGTCGCGAACCGGGTGACACTTTCACCAAAAATCAGCACCCCGATCTACGGGCCGACTTTATCTTGGCTAACCCACCGTTCAACATCAGCGATTGGTGGCATGGCAGCCTGGATGGTGACCCACGTTGGGTCTACGGCACGCCGCCACAAGGCAACGCCAACTACGCCTGGTTGCAGCACATGCTGTATCAGCTTAAAGCCAATGGTCGGGCAGGTATCGTACTGGCCAATGGTTCCATGAGCTCCAGCCAGAATAGCGAAGGCGAGATTCGCAAAGCTATGGTCGAGGCCGATGTGGTGGAAGTCATGGTGGCTTTACCGGGCCAACTCTTCTTCAACACGCAAATCCCTGCTTGCCTCTGGTTCCTCACCAAAGAGAAATCTCAACGCAAGGGCGAAGTGCTCTTTATCGATGCCCGCAAACTCGGCAGCATGATCAGCCGCGTACAGGCAGAGCTAAACGATGAGGTGATCGAACGCATCGGCAATACCGTCGCGGCTTGGCGTGGTGATAAAGAAGCGGACACTTACGAAGACATCCCCGGCTATTGCCGTAGCGTCAAACTCGAAGAAATTGCCCAGCACGGCCATGTGCTTACCCCGGGCCGCTATGTGGGTGCCGAAGCAGTCGAAGACGACGACGAAGCCTTTGCCGACAAAATGCAGAAGCTCACTGAGAAACTCGGCGAACAAATGGCCAAAGGGGCAGAACTCGACATCATGATCCGCCAGAAGCTGAAAGGGCTGGGGTATGAGTTCTGACGGAGAACAATTTAGCCTTGCTGAGATTTGCGAGGATGTTAGCTACGGATATACAGAAAGCGCAACGAGTGATCCGGTGGGTCCAAAGTTTCTGCGCATTACCGACATTCAAGGGGGGGCATTTGATTGGAGCAAAGTCCCTTATTGCCCCGCATCTGACGAGAATGGTAAGAAATATCAATTAAAGGTCGGTGACATTGTTGTTGCACGAACTGGCAATTCGACAGGGGAGAACGCTCAGGTAACCTTAGAACCACCTCCGGCTGTATTTGCTTCCTATTTGATCCGATTCAGGCCTGATGAGTCGCGAGTTAATCCATATTTCGTTGGTTATCAACTTCGATCCGAAAAGTTCCGGAAACACGTGCTCTCCGTTAGAGGAGGATCTGCGCAGCCTGGGGCAAACGCAAAGCAATTGGGTGCTTTTCCTGTTCGGCTGATAGACCGAGAACTTCAGGATTCAGCTGTAAAAATTCTGAGGTCTTTAGATGATCGTATTGCTCTCCTGCGCGAAACCAACGCGACTCTCGAAGCCATCGCCCAAGCGTTATTCAAATCATGGTTCGTCGATTTCGACCCCGTCCGCGCCAAGATGGAAGGCCGCGCACCGGAAGGCATGGATGAAGCCACCGCATCGCTCTTCCCGGATTCGTTCGAAGAATCCGAGTTGGGGTTGGTGCCGAGGGGGTGGCGGATCGGAACGCTCGCAGATGTGGCGCGCCTGCAGAAAAGTTCGGTTAATCCGTTGCATCAACCTGATGTCTTATTTGAGCATTACAGCTTACCGGCTTTTGATGATGGCCAATCGCCGATTATCGAAGCTGGCATTGAAATTAAAAGTAACAAGACCGTAGTCCCTGCTAATGCCGTTCTGCTTTCAAAGCTGAATCCACACATTCCTCGGGTTTGGTTGCCTACGGATGCTGGAATCAACGCCGTATGTTCGACTGAATTTTTGGCATTTATTCCTGCTGACGCGGTATCACGTGAGTTCATCTATTGCATATTTACATCTGAGCGCTTCTTGCAGTCTCTTTGCCAGTTAGTTACAGGAACCTCAAACAGCCATCAGCGCGTTAAACCTGACGGGGTTTTATCGATGAATTCGGTGATTACACCAGCTGATGTGATGGTAAGTTTCGCAACGATTGCAAAGCCGATCTTTGACCGTATCGGCCACAATCGCCAACAGGCCCAAACTCTTGCTAATCTTCGCGACACCTTGCTGCCCCGCTTGATTTCTGGCCAGCTGCTTTTGTCTGAGGTTGACTCTCTCAGATAGAGAATGAAGGTACTACGTTAGGGCTGCTGTGACTTATGCTGCAACAGACTCCCGCTGTGGCACCTCCCGCATGATCTGAGCACCTACTTCGGCTTCGGCCAGCTTGAGGTCGAAAGCCGTTTGTAGATTCAGCCAGAACTGCGGTGTTGTCCCGAAGTAACGTGCTAGGCGCAAGGCCGTATCTGTTGAAACAGCGCGCTTCTCACGAACAATGTCGTTAATGCGGGGTGCAGGGACATGAAGTTCCAGTGACAGCGCGTTAGCTGACATCTCAAGCGGTTCTAAAAACTCTTCCCGTAAAATTTCGCCCGGGTGGATTGGGCGCATTCCGTTTTTGATCATGGTCCTCTCCTTAATGGTAATCAACAATTTCTACATCACTGGGTCCGCTAAGACACCAGAAGAAACAAATGCGCCACTGGGCGTTGATTCGAATACTATGTTGCCCAGCACGGTTTCCAGATAGCGCTTCTAGGCGGTTGCCCGGCGGTGCACGCAAGTCGAACAACTCCTGCGCTGCATCCAGCATTTGTAATTTTCTCTGTGCTACCGACTCGATATTGCGAAACCGTTTGGGTTGCCCGCCCCGGTAAAGCAACTCGGTATCCGAGCACCGAAAAGATTGAATAGTCATACGCGCAGTATATAATGCGAGGCGTTAAAGTCAAGAACGTGTATGTGTAGCTGTTTTTGCTTCAAATGTAGCCAAATCGGCTACGGATAAGTTGCGCATGTTTTAATTACGGAATGACCGAAGATCAACTCGAACAAGAAGCGCTGGGCTGGCTGGCTGAGGCCGGTTACCAGGTCTTGTATGGCCCAGATATTGCGCCTGATGGCAGTTCCCCGGAACGGGCAGATTACCGCCAGGTGATGCTGGTTGATCGGTTGCGGGATGCGATTGCGCGGTTGAACCCGGCGATTCCGACTGTGGCGCGGGAAGATGCTTTGAAGCAGGTCTTGGATTTAGGTGTGCCGTCTCAACTAGCGGCGAACCGGCAGTTTCATAAGCTGCTGGTAAATGGGGTGCCGGTGCAGTACCAGAAGGCGGGCGAGACGTTGGGTGACTTGGTGCGCCTCGTGGATTTTGCCAATGTGGCAGCGAATGAATGGCTGGCGATTAATCAGTATTCGATTAAAGGACCGCATCACACGCGCCGCCCGGACATTATTCTGTTTGTGAATGGTTTGCCGCTGGTATTGCTGGAGCTGAAGAACCCGGCAGATGAAGCAGCGGATATCTGGAAAGCCTTTGACCAGATTCAGACCTACAAAGAACAGATTCCCGATGTATTTGAATACAACGAGCTATTGGTGATCTCCGATGGTTCGGATGCCCG
>JACCEC011355420.1_pt1 | contig 17122 bp, 16 predicted proteins | sample 7450121 | NCBI WGS metagenome assembly JACCEC01 (sample SAMN15323455, study PRJNA562643) | freshwater metagenome | isolation source: river surface water | place: USA:Blue River Watershed | collected 2017-08-18 | reverse complement strand
TTCCTGCACGCGGCGTGGCTGGGTCAGGCTTCCGCCCATTGCCCAATATTCCCTACTGCTGCCTCCCGTAGGAGTCTGGCCCGTATCTCAGTGCCAGTGTGGGGGATTCTCCTCTCAGAGCCCCTAAGGATCGCAGACTTGGTGGGCCGTTACCCCGCCAACTATCTAATCCTACGCATGCCCATCCTTGTCCGATAAATCTTTAATAGTTAATTGATGCCAATCAACTATATTATGCGGTATTAGCTCGAGTTTCCCCGAGTTATCCCCCTGACAAGGGCAGGTTGCATACGCGTTACGCACCCGTACGCCGGTGTATTGCTACCCCTTGACTTGCATGTATTAAGCCCGCCGCTAGCGTTCATCCTGAGCCAGGATCAAACTCTCCATTGTAAATAATTTATAAGTTTGCCTGATCTCCTTAAAATTTTAAATCTTGCATTTGCTATCCCATTAAGTCAATGAACTTTATCCCTCAGAGTTTTAAAACCCCTCGAAATTTGTCGAAATTTACTACCACTCCTCACTCTGGTAAAATTTCCCTCTATCTTTCCCGATTCTCTCTTTCTGAATAGGAGTGCAAAGGTCTGAAATCTTTTTTAAAACTCCAAATGTTTTGCAATATTTTTTTCAATCTCTTTCGATTCTCTCTTTCTGAATCGGAGTGCAAAGGTCTGAAATTCTTTTTAAAAATCCAAATACTTCGCAATATTTTTTTTCAATCTTTTCCCCAATCCCTTACTCTCTGAATCGGAGTGCAAAGGTCTGAAATTCTTTTTAAAAATCCAAATACTTCGCAATATTTTTTTTAACCTCAAGCCCTGTTTATTATGCTCATGCTATATAACGTTAGACTCTCTTCCCGTTTGGGATTGCAAAAGTAATACTCTTTTTAGCATTATCCAAATATTATTAACCATAACCCTAACCAAAATATCACCTAAATGCCTAATAACCAGCTACTTACACAAATCAAAAACATATAATATTTACATCTTTTCTTTATATCGTTATATAGATACTACTTCATCTTTATAAATCGAACCTCAACTCTTCTATTTAAAGATTGATTTGTTTCAGATATAGGCTCATCTGGACCTTTGCCAGAGATACCTATTCTTGTCGCTTTGACTCCTTTATTCAGTAAAAACCTTTTACAAGCCATTGCTCTTTCCAAAGAAAGTCTTTTATTTTCATTTCTATCTCCTTCATTTGAAGTATGACCCAATAATTCTATATATATATAAGGATATTGAAGTAAAAATTGAGAAAGCTGGTTTAGCTCATTAATAGATTCAGGTAATAAATCTGCCTTTGATTGCTCAAAGCGAATATTTTTTAGAACTAGCTTGTCTCCATCATTTATAGTCATTCCTTCAAACACCACTATTTCCTCTATTTTAGAGTTTACTTTTTTATCAATATTTCTATTTTGACCAGGTGAACCTTTCCAAAGAGTGATTGGAGTTTCAACTTTAAAAAATATAGCAGCTTGACGAAAACTAAGTCTATTTGTAGCTATTGGCTTTGCATTTCTGACAAATATCAATTCGTCCTGAGCGTAGCTACTAATTGGCAGAAGTAATCCAAGACTTAACTTGTTCAAAAAATCAAAATCATTATGACCAATCAAGCCAATTTCCGCAGAAACTAAAAAACTGTTCTTTGGCTCAATTATTTTTTCACGCAACAAACCATTTCCATTAACTAAGACACCCTTTCCTTCATCGATTGCATTTTGGGGAGTATTTGCGTAATAAAGTTTTGTTTGAATAAAAGTTCTACGAAGATTTCTAGAAAGTCCTAAACAATAAGATGAAAATTTATTCGCAAAGAACCATTTTCCATATTCATAGTCTGAGGAGATTTTAATAGGGTCGGGATCTTTAAGAGTATTTACTAAAAGAAATCTATCCAAACCAGCACATAATTGCCAAGTATTATTTAGAGAGTAATTCAAATCAATACCTATATTATTAGAAACCTTAAAGAAGTATTTATTTTCTCCGTTTGAAGTCAAGGTATTTCCGAGGAAAAAATTTTGGAAAATATTGGGCTTTAATTCTAAACTTCCCGAAGTCAATGCAACTTTAGGAGGCGAAGCCCAGGAAATACCGAAATGAGGACTGGCGGACAATTTGGGTAATGTCACCTTATTTTGTGCAAACCCCAATGAATTAATCATAACAAATAAGAAAATTAGATATGCTTTCATAACTCATCAGGGTTTGAGCTTATTACTCTGCTTTAACGCTTTTAATATAATGTACTATATTAGAATATAAATTATCTTGTGAAGAATTTTGCAATTCACGAATAAATTGACTTCCGATAATTGCACCAGCAGCGTACTGCGATGCTTTCATGAAACTTTCATGGTCTTTTATTCCAAAACCGATTAATCGAGGATTTTTCAGATTCATACCATTGATTCTATTAAAGTAAGTCTCCATCGACTCAGAGATACCAGAGGTTGCCCCTGTTACGCTTGCACTACTTACCATATATATAAAGCCATCAGAAATTTCATCAATTCTTTTGACACGAGCCTCAGAAGTTTGTGGCGTAATCAAGAAGATATTCAGCAAGCCGTATTTTTCAAAAATAGCTTTGTACTCTTCATCAAACTCATCCATCGGCAAATCTGGCAAAATCAATCCATCGACCCCTACTTCTTGGCATTTTTTACAAAAATCTTCAATACCAAACTGAATTACAGGATTGATATATCCCATTAATATAATAGGAATATTTACTTTTTGCCTAATTCCGGTCAATTGTTCAAAAAGCACTTTCAAACTCATGCCATTTTCGAGAGCAATCTGATTTGATTGCTGAATAGTTTCTCCATCAGCGACAGGATCAGAGTAAGGCATTCCAATTTCTGCAATATCCGCACCAGCCTCTTGGAGAGCTTCCAAAATTGTGGCAGTATTATTTAAGGCAGGAAAACCTGCGGTAAAGTAAATATTTAAGACTTTACCGGTTTTATTTTGAAAAAGATTTGAAATTCTGTTCATTTAAGCAAAAAATAAAATAAATAAGTACTGAAAAAATTATTTTTCAGCCCAATAATCGAGTACTAATACTTTGTCGAGGTGAGGTTTTAATACTTCAACAAATGCTTTGTGAGCAGGATGTGGTAAATAAACCGCTCTGTCTTGCTCTGATTTGAATGTCACAAAAAATAAATGAGTAAATCCCTGATTGATATTTTCTGGACTATTATTTGTTCCCCACTCAAAGTCTGCAATTTCTTTGATTTTAGATGGTAAAGCCCTAAAAGCGTCCTCCACATTTTTCACATCAGCAGGAGTACTTGTATCTTTGAATTTGAATAAGACAGCATGTCGTAACATTTTCACAGGTTGTTTAGATGTTTGAGCCGTTGCTAACAACGACATAGAAAAAAACAAGGCAAAAGTAATTAATACAGATTTCATAAGATTTAAAGGTTGAGATATAAATTAATTTAAATAATTCAAAAGTCTATGAATATGGCAACCTCATTATAAGTATTTCATATAAGTATCCAAATCTTTATCTCCACGACCAGAAAGGTTTATTACTACCGTTTCATCGGGGCGAGCATTCAAATGAGGCAAAACAGCTAAAGCGTGAGCAGATTCAATGGCAGGAATAATTCCTTCCAATTTTGAAAGTTCAAATCCAGAACGGAGCGATTCATCATCCGTAATTGCGAAAAACTTCGCTCTACCCGAATCCCATAAATGAGCATGCATCGGTCCAATTCCAGGGTAATCTAATCCAGCAGATATTGAATGAGGTTCAATCACTTGCCCATCTTCTGTTTGCATCAAAATACTTTTACTTCCGTGAAGTACACCAGATTTCCCTAAAAATGTAGTTGCAGCCGACATACCCGAATGAATTCCATGCCCACCTGCTTCTGCAGCAATCAATTGCACTGAAGTTTCGTCTAAATAATGATAGAAAGCACCAGCAGCATTTGACCCCCCGCCAACACAAGCGATTATGTAATCAGGCAATTCAGAACCCGTTTTTTCTTTGAGCTGCCAACGAATCTCTTCCGAAATAATTGCTTGAAAACGAGCCACCATATCTGGGTAAGGGTGAGGACCTACAACAGAACCAATAATATAATGTGTATCTATAGGATTATTAATCCAATGACGCATTGCCTCATTGGTTGCATCTTTTAATGTTTTAGATCCACTTGTTGCAGGTCGAACCTCTGCACCAAGCATTTTCATACGGGCTACATTTGGAGCTTGACGTTTAATGTCAATTTCTCCCATATATACAATACACTCAAGCCCCATCAAAGCACAAACCGTGGCAGTTGCCACACCATGTTGCCCAGCACCTGTTTCGGCAACAATTTTATTTTTGCCTAATTTTTTAGCAAGTAAAATTTGACCGATTGTATTATTCACTTTATGAGCTCCTGTATGGCAAAGATCTTCACGTTTCAGATAAATGGTAGTTTGATATTTATCCGATAATCTTTCTGCCAAAAACAGAGGTGTAGGTCTGCCTACATAATCTTTTAATAATGCGTGATATTCCTTCTGAAAATCAGGTTCGGCAATGATTGAAAGATAATTCTGCTGTAATTCCTCTACATTCGGAAACAACATTTCAGGGATGTAAGCACCACCAAACTTTCCATAATACCCTTTTGCATTTACGGCATAGGGTGACTGTTGCATAGTTGTCATTTAATTCAATCCCTCCTTAGGTTTAAGTTTCGCTATTAAATCACTAATTTTATTGATGTCTTTTAATCCAGGTTCTAATTCAAATTTACTATTCACGTCAATCGCATAAGGTTTTGGACTAATCTCATGAACTAAATTTATATTGTCTAAATCTAAACCTCCTGCCAAAAGATATGGTTTTTGATTGTCGTAACGTTTCAAAATTTGCCAATCGAAAGTCACGCCATTACCTCCGTGATTATTTCCTTTGGCATCAAACAGAAAAAAATCGACATGTGGTTTATAATTATTCAGTTGACTAAACACAAAATTATCATCGACACTAAAAGCTTTAATGATACTCACTCCCTTTTGCCTTAGATTTTTACAAAAATCAGGTGTTTCATTCCCGTGCAGTTGAGCATAATTCAAACCATACTTTCGGCTAGTTTGTAGAATATAATCCACTGTAGCATTTACAAATACCCCTACTTTTTTGATTGAAGATGGTATTTTACCCAAATATTCCATATTTAGTGAATTTTCTACAAAACGGGGAGATTTATCATAAAAGATAAATCCTATAAAATCAGGCTTTAGCTCGATGAGTGCCGTAATGTTCTCAACATCACGCATTCCACATACTTTTAGTTTCATTTTACAATTTTTCACCCAAAGAGGGAGGTTTTTAAATCAACAAATATCTTTCGACAATGGTGTTTTTTGTAAATGATTAAATAATAATCAAAATTAACTCAATTAGATTATTTTAGCTATAAAATCCGCCAATTTTGTTCCAGGATTCATCTCTTTCATAAAGGTTTCCCCTATCAAAAAACCTTTATATCCATGCGATTTCAACAAATTGATTGTTTCTGGAAGACCGATACAACTTTCAGAAATCTTAACTTTATTTTCAGGAATTAATGAAGCAAGACGAATAGACGCATTCACATTATTTTCTGCAAAGTTTTTCAAATTACGATTATTCACTCCGATAATATCAATATCTTCCAAAGGGCATCGATTTAATTCTTCCTCATCATGGATTTCAAGAAGCACCTCCATCCCTAATTCATGAGCTTTTTTACTCAAATGTTCAATTTGTGAGGGAGATAAACAAGCCGCAATTAACAAAATCACATCAGCACCCCAAGCTTTTGCCTCTAAAACCTGATATTCATCTATCATAAAATCTTTTCTCAAAATCGGAATATTCGGATTAGCCACACGTGCTTTTTTCAAATCATCTGATGAGCCACCAAAAAATTCAAAATCAGTTAAAACCGACAGACCCGATGCTCCTGCTTGAACATAAGCTTGAGTCACCTCCTCCACAGACAAACTATCGTTGATAATACCTTTCGAAGGAGATTTTCTTTTATGCTCAGCTATAATTCCCGAAGCATTTTCTGCTAGTAATGATTGTACCAGTGAATTAGTTTTTCTTGCAAAAAAGGCACTATTTCTCAATACCGCTTCGCCAACATTTGCCTTTGCCTGAGATACTTCTATTGCTTTTTGAGCAGTAATTTTATCTAAAATTGTCATTTTTAATTATTCTTCTATTAATTTCTTGAAACATTGGTAAGCTTTACCACTTTCCAAAGACTCTTTGGCTAAGTTTATTCCGTCTTCGAATGGAATATTTTTCACAACACTCAATGCTATTCCTGCATTTGCCAAAACAACACTCATTTGTGCTTCAGTACCTTTATTCTGAAGGATATTCAATAAAATATCAGCAGATTCAACAATACTTCCACCGCCGTAAATATCTGGTTGTTGATAAATAGGAAACCCTACATCAGAAGGATTCAAAGTTTGCCGAGCGATACTACTGCCAGCAATTTCAAAGTTATTGGTTAAAGAAATTTCATCATATCCACCCAAATCATAAATAATAGCATATTGTGTATCAGTACGAGCAAATAATTGAGTATATAAATCAAATACATCTAAATTGTAAACTCCTGAGAATTGTTTTTTCACTTTAGCTGGATTGAGAAGTGGACCCAAAAGATTGAAAAATGTTTTCATTCCCAATTCTTTTCTAACAGGAGCTACGTATTTCATCGCAGGATGAAACAAAGGAGCATGCATGTAACAAATGCCTGCTTTTTCCAATTTTGATTTTAAAAAACTCTCATCATTAGAAAATTTCACTCCCAAATACTCCAATACAGTACTTGAACCAACCGCAGAGGAAACCCCATGATTACCATGCTTCGCTATATTTTGCCCAGCACCTGCCAAAATCAAAGCAGAAGTAGTAGATATATTAAATGTATCTTTACCATCTCCACCTGTTCCAACAATATCCATGGCATCAAAGTCGGATAAGTCAACAACTACTGCTAAAGAAAGCATCGCCTCCCTAAAGCCTTCCAATTCATCGACAGTAATACCTTTCTGCTGAATTCCCATTAAAAAAGCTGCCATTTGAGAAGTATTCACCTCACCTTTAGCAATTTTTTCTAATGCCTCCTGAGCTTCACCTTTATTTAAAGATTCGCCTTGTACGAGTTGATTAAGATATTTTTTCATGATAACGATAAAATAATTGTCAAATAATAAATCAGTGTTTCATCCAATTCTCTACCATCTTGACACCGTGTTCTGTCAGGTATGCCTCTGGATGAAACTGTACCCCACGCACATCATAGCGAGTATGAGCTTCTGCCATCACAAAGCCTTTTTCATCTACAGCAGTAATTTTCAACTCTTCTGGCATAGACTCTGGCAAAACAGTCCAAGAGTGATAACGACAAACATTTATTTCAGAGGGAATCCCTTGAAAAAGTACCTCATTGGTATCTGTTATCAAACATTTAGTCGTGACACCATGGAGTACATCTCCCATGTTATGAAGTTTAGCACCAAATGCCTCTCCGATTGCCTGATGCCCGAGACATACTCCAAAAATAGACTTTTCAGGAGCGTATTCTTGAATAATCTGAGGCATAATACCTGCCTCCTCGGGAATTCCTGGACCGGGAGAAAGCAGAATTTTATCGTACTTTTTGATTTCTTCTAATGCGATTTTATCATTTCTGAAAACATCGACTTTAGCCCCAAACTCTTTTAATATATAAACTAAATTATATACAAACGAATCATAATTATCCAATACTAAAATTTTCATAATAAAAAACGGTATATTTATCCTATTAATTTATCTTTTTTTACCCTCCTCCGAGATTCTAAAGCCCTGATTCCTAATTATGGTTTTAATAAATTTTGTTTTTCTGAACCTCAAGGCACTCCAATCTGTATCGAGAGCAACCATCCTAACTGGTTCATAACCCAAATTTCCCATCATTTCCCAACCAGAATCACGATTAAAATCACATTGATATTTTTTAGACGATGTTTTTGGATAGGCCCACCAAAACAAAGCATCTTCAGACATCAAAGCATCTATCGTTGGTGATAAAGTATCGATTTGAAGTCTTTCCTTTACAAAAATCAAACAAAACTCAAGTTTATCTGTCGGAATCTCCCGAATTACCTCTAAATAATTTCCAAAATCAGTTATTTCAGCCTCTAACTCTATAGGAGTGTTTAATACCAAAATATTTTGTTGATCCTTAAAGTTTAATTTTTTTAGTAAAGCAGACATAAAATTCATTATTTTATATATTTTGAGCCATTTCGATTGCTTTTCTCAATGCTGCTAATTTTAGATGTATTTCTTTCATTTCTGTTTCAACATCAGATTTCGCCACTACTCCCATTCCTGCTTGGTAAAACAAGGTATTATTTTTACTTAAAAAAGTCCGAATCGCAATAGCGTGATTGAAATTCCCATTGAAATCCATAAATCCGATAGCTCCTCCATAAATACTTCTATTGGTAGGTTCAAATTTATTGATTAAAGTCATTGCATTATGTTTAGGAGCACCCGAAAGCGTTCCAGCTGGAAAAGTATCCGCTACCAATTGTAAAGGATTTGTTCCTTCGTGCATTTTCCCAGTTACTTTTGAAACCAAATGAATCACATGGCTGTAAAATTGAACCTCCTTGAATGTTTCTACTTTCACATTTTCGGCACTACGTGATAAATCATTTCTTGCCAAATCTACAAGCATGACATGTTCGGCAGATTCTTTAGGATCAGCGTCTAATTGTCGAGCCAATTCAGCATCATGCTCATCATCTCCAGTTCGACGGAATGTTCCAGCAATTGGGTGTATTTCTGCCTGACCATCTTTTATCAAGATTTGTTTTTCGGGAGAACTACCAAAAATATGATAATCTCCGCCATCAAAATAAAATAAATACGGAGAGGGATTAATAGAACGTAATGCCCGATAGACATTAAAATCATCTCCCTCAAACTTTTTAGAGAAACGCCTCGATGGAACAATTTGAAAAACATCCCCACGCAAGCAATGAGCAATACATTTATGAATTATCTCACGCATTTGCTCATCCTCAATATTAGTTGATTCTAAAGTTTCTGCTTTGAATTTGGGATACACATTTTTAGGATTTTTCACTAAAAACTCCAATGTTTCTAGGCCATCCTTTAAGAAAACCGGCTCTGACTCATCAGACGTATAGGCATGCTCGAAAATATACAATTCATCTTTAAAATGATTGATAGCAATGACATAGCGATACACACGGTATAAAATTTGTGGAATGGTAGTTTCGGGACTTTTCTCTTGAATTTCTATATCTTCAAAATATTCAACCGAATCATAAGTGATATGCCCAAATAAGCCATTAGAAATAAAAGGAAATTCGGACTTAGGATTTTCAAATCTTGAGGCAAACTCCTGAAGCACCCTTACGCCATCTTTTCTGTTTGCTAAAGTAAAAGTTTCTTCCGTCCCATCTGGAAATTTTTGTTTTACTTGTTCATTATCCAACTGGAAACTTGCTACTTCATCACAAGCAATATAACTGAAACTATTGTGCATGGCTTGATAATCGGCACTTTCCAGAATAACAGATTTTGGAAATTGCCCACGCAAACGCATATAAATCCCTACCGGCGTAATCGTGTCCGCCAAAAGCTGTTTGTAACGAGTAGATATTTTAAAATTCGACTTCATAGTTGATTATTAAAGAAAAAACGGCTTACTGATAGGAACAGTAAGCCGTTTGACAATATTTGAATGCAAATACATAGGAATCCTGTTCACCCTTATTGAGTAGGACGCCACCACCAGAATTTTACTATGTTTGCAGAAAAAATCATTTTATTATAAAATTTTGACAAATTGTTGATTTGTGGTACAAAAATAGAGAATGAAAAGATAAAACAAAATTTTTTTTTAATTTTTTAATAAAAATTAAATCGGACTACCCGCTTGAAACGACACTTCTTTCACCAAGCTTGCTGCATTAAAATACAAGACCATCGATTTTGCATTGGTTGAATTTTGAATAAATTGACAATGAGGGCCTTTCTCTAAATAATAAACAAAGATTTTTTCATTACGGCGATTTAAAATTTGGAAGTCATATCTGCCAAAATTCTCAACTATCTGATTTTCGGTTAAACCCAATATTTTGGGACGAAGATTTTTCAGGTCGCCTATTAATTTTTCTCTTTGTCCTTCGCAGCCACCTCTATCTGTTTTAAAGCTTTTTAGATCAAAATTACCTAAATCTGCCTCTTTTTTTTGGCAAGACCATACAAATAACACACTTATCAATAATATTTTTTTCATTATTTTATTTATTAATTCAGACTTTTCTAATCGATTGACTAGCTCAAAATTAAGGTAATTTTCCATAATAAAGAAAATCTTATTCATGCAACAATCAAAAGCTTTAGATTGTTGCATAGATTTTAAAATGTTTGCACATAAAAAAAGCCATTCTTTTACGAATAGCTTTTTGAAAATAAATATCTACAAACATTCTGGACTCAAGATATAACTTCAGATTCTGTTATATCCGCTGACGCACGTTCAAAAACTTTCTTCATTCCGTCAACCGCTCCACTCACGATGGCTATCGGCAACAATAGCGGCATAAAAAGTACCCACTGCATTAACATTGAAACATTATACCTTTTCATAATCTTAGCTGGCTTGAATTTTATATCAGTAAAGCACACAAATAATGTACCAAAATAGATGTTACTTGTGTAAAGATAAATAAATAATCTTCAAAATACCAAACGAAACGCAGAATAAATTGTTCAAAAAAAATCAATTTATTTTCTGATTATGAGAAAAAATATAACTTTTCAAAGATAATTTTTGAAAAATGTTTCTAAAAATTGTACTATTTATTTAGCTCCGAAATCCAATTAGCACGATCTGATGGAGAAAATTTCCAAGGTGCCATGTTATTTTCAAGGTTCGAGAACAAAGCATTCCATGAACTTGGTGCTTTTGACTCCTCCATGATGTTGTATCTACGCAATTGTATAATGATATCCAATGGGCTGATATTAATCGGACATTCTTGTACACAAGCATTGCAAGTAGTACATGCCAATAATTCTTCTTCAGAAATATAGTCGTTTAACAATGTCTTTCCGTCATCGAATTTTTCGATAGCTTGCGAACGATCAGACTTCAACCAATTTTTTTGTAAATCTTCCAATCGATCACGGGTATCCATCATAATTTTACGGGGAGAAAGTTGCTTACCTGTCATATTTGCTGGGCATACCGAGGTACAACGTCCACATTCTGAACAAGAATACGCATCCATTAAGTTTTTCCATGTCAAATCATGTACATCTTTTGCACCGAATCGCCCAATTTCTTGTCCAGCAGAATCAGATTCCCCTAAACCTAGCATACTTTTAACCTCCGCTGTGACCGTCGGCATATTTTCAATCTCCCCTATTGGCTTGAGTCTTGAAAAATAAGTATTCGGAAATGCCAAAATGATATGCAAATGTTTAGAATAGCTCACATACAAAGCAAATAAGAAAATACCCACGATATGTATCCACCACGCCAGACGTTCATAGACAAACAAAGTAATATCTGAAAATCCCGAAAAAAGAGGTTTAAGATATTGGCTCAAGTAAAAATTACCTGTAATTACTTCATCATAATGCCAAAATCCACGTTCTTGTAACAACACATCAGCAGCATTCATACTCAAAAAACACCACATCAATACAATTTCGCTGATTAAAATAATATTCGCATCCAATACTGCCCACCCTCTCAATTCTCTGTGTTTTTCTGCTTGCAATCTTTCAACTTTTGTCACATTGCGTCTGATTAAAAAAACAATACAAGCCAATATTACCCCCAAAGCTAAAAACTCAAAAATCCCGATTAAATAAGTATAAAACGTACCAAGCAATCCAAGAAAAATTCGGTGCGTACCAAAAATACCATCAATCATTATTTCGAGGATTTCGATATTGATTATCACAAAACCAATATAGACCACAAAGTGAAGTAAGCCAACTATCGGTCGATTGAACATTTTTTTCTGACCGAAAGCCAAAAGCAACATCATTTTAATTCTCTCCGATACCTGACCGCCCAAATCGAGCGATTTACCCAAAGAAATCGTTTTTTTTATCAAAATATACCTTTGACGAACAAAATATGCTACCGTTCCAGCTATTGCTAGAAAAAGGAATTGCATGAATATTTCCATATATAAATCAGTTTAAGGTTTTTGGATGATGAAATTTAACACAAAATTAGTATGCTTGCATAATGTTACAAATATCGAAAAAAAGACGAAAAAAGCATGACGAAAAAAAAATTTTATTTTTTTTGCAAATAAATTTGGAATATCAAAATCATTTACTAATTTTGCATTCCCAAACAACGGGAAACGGTGGTGATTGGTGATGTAGCTCAGTTGGTAGAGCAAAGGACTGAAAATCCTTGTGTCGGCGGTTCGATCCCGTCCATCACCACCAAAAAATAAAAAGCTCGATTTCTCGAGCTTTTTTTATGCACTTTTGATAAAATATTTATCTAAATCCCACTTCTATTAATCCCCTACTAGTGATTCTTTTTTCTGAATATCCTTTAACATATTCATTACAACACGTCTTCTTTATTTAAAAAAATTGCACTATTCTTATATTCTAACCAAAAGAAATACAATTTTAAAATATTTGCGAATATTCGCTAAAATAATTTGTTTCGCAAATTATTAAATACTATATTTGAGTAGATAATTGATTTTTAGAAGCTCAAAAACTTCTTTAAACCCTCTAAATACTTCATTAATACAAACAAACAAAACTATGTACACAATAGAAGAAAGCAGAGAATTAGTCGAAAATATCGGCGAATCTATTGAAGCTAAAGAAATTTTAAGCAATTTATCTCCTGCCGAACTTATCGAAGAAGCATTAAGAAATAAAGAAGGTTTTTTGACAGAAACGGGAGCATTGATGTGCGATACAGGTAAATTTACGGGTCGGTCACCCAAAGATAAATTCCTTGTTAGAGATGCAGAAACAGAACATAGCGTCCATTGGGGAGATATAAATATTCCAATATCTTCCGAAAAATTCGATTTACTGCTACATAAAATGATACAGTTTTTATCGGATAAAAAAATATATAGACGACAAGCATTTGCAGGAGCCCATCCACAATATCGACTAAATTTGGACATTATTAATACCCATGCTTGGCATCATTTGTTTTGCCACAATATGTTTATTCGTCCGACAGCAGAAGAGTTAGCAATTTTCCAAAGTAATTTTACTATCATTTGTATTCCAGAATTTGAAGCAGATCCACAAACAGACGGCACCCGACAAAAAAACTTTACTGCCCTCGATATGAGTAGAAGAATTTTATTGATTGGTGGAACAGGCTATGCAGGTGAAATGAAAAAAGGAATTTTTACAGCATTAAACTATTTATTGCCGCATCATGAACAAGTATTATCGATGCATTGTTCGGCTAATATCGGTAAAAATGGCGATACAGCTATTTTCTTTGGATTGTCTGGAACAGGCAAAACAACCCTTTCTGCCGACCCCAATCGACAATTGATTGGCGATGATGAACACGGCTGGTCCGATGAGTTTGTTTTTAACTTTGAAGGCGGATGCTATGCCAAAGTAATAGATTTGAGTCACGACAAAGAACCAGAAATATTTGATGCTATTCGCTTCGGAAGTATTGTTGAAAATACTCGGTTCTTGGCAAATAGCCGACAAATTGATTATAGCGATAAATCAGTCACAGAAAACACCCGGACAGCCTACCCCATCCATTATATTCCTAATGCCGTAGTGCCTTCTATGGGTGGCATACCAAAAAATATTTTCTTTTTGACTTACGATGCTTTTGGAGTATTACCTCCCATCGCCAAATTGACTGTTGGACAAGCAATGTACCATTTTATTTCAGGTTATACATCAAAAGTAGCTGGAACAGAAATGGGAATCAAAGAACCTCAAGCGACCTTTTCAGCATGTTTTGGAGCTGCCTTTCTGCCCCTACACCCGACCAAATATGCTGAACTTTTAGGCAAAAAGATACACGCAAACCAAGTCAATGTTTGGCTTATTAATACAGGAATGACAGGTGGAGGATATGGAATAGGCAAACGAATGTCGTTGAAAGATACCAGAGCCTTAATTACAGCGGCTTTGGATGGAGAATTAGACAATATATCGTTCAGGCAACATTCCGTTTTCGGGATAAAAATACCAGAAAGTTGCCCATCAATCGATAGTACTATTTTAGACCCTAGAAATACGTGGCAAGACCCCGACAAATACGATCAGGCAGCCCGACAGCTTGCAAGGATGTTTGAAGATAATTTCCAGAAATTCGCCAACTTTGCCGATACCGAAATACAAGCAGGTGGCCCGATTGTAGCATAAATTTTTCAAAAAGCCCATCAATGATTGATGGGCTTTTTTTTATCTCAAAAGATACTTAAAGAGTTATTTTAAAAAAAACAATATTTCACGTGACTTTTTCAGTATTCGAACGTCTTATTTCAAAAGAGCATCAAATTCAATAAAAAAACAAAAACTAGCAAATAAAACATATCAGCAAATATTTTTATACAAAAAACAAACATAATACTTTGACTATCAAGTGTTTATACAGCAAAAATCAATAAACATCATCCATTAAAACAAGGATTAAGAACGATTCGGTGATTTCGACAAGCTCAGTCTCCGAATACAGCTCAATCACCGAATCGTTCTCTGAATCATTTCGACTTTTTTTAGCAAAGATTATCAAAGCAATTACTCAACTCGTAAAGCCAGACGGACGTCTGGCTCAACAACTTAACTCTCTGGCTTGACAGAACTCAAGCAATCACTACGTATAACTATCAAAGAAAACACTTTTAATTAAAAAATTGATAATCAAGCAATTATCCCCACATTTATGCAACCTTATTTAACCACTCAATAATTTCAATCAAGAAAATTTGAATTCAAGTGAAAAATCCTCTAATTTGTATCAAATTTCAATATAAACCCCAAAAATAATCTAAACCTTAAAAATCCATGCTTCTACTTTTTAAATTATATTTCGGCATCATTCTAGAAAATTTAAATTATTATTATTCATCAAATCAGGTAATTATGCCTTGATTTTTAATATTTTTTACCATAAAGATAAACTTCTCGACGGTCGAAGATTGATTACATTTAACATTCCCAAAAAATAAGCAATTCCAAACAATTATATTTATGCGAATAGTTATCTTAACACAAGATGACCCATTTTTCCTTCCTAAGTCATTGGATAAATTACGAAAGGAAATGCCAAATAATATCGAAATTATTGCAACTGTCTTATTTGAAGTTTCACCTTTTGGAAAGAGAGAATCTTTTTTAAGCAAAATGAAGAAAACACTCGACGTTTTCGGCTTTGAATTTTTTCTTTATTTTTCGTTAAAATTTATTTTAGCAAAACTCAAACCAGGTTATTCAGTCAAATCTGTTTTAAAAAATGCTCAAATTCCTTTATTAGAATTGCAAGGCTCTATCAATTCCAAAGAGAATTTAAAAATTTTGGCATCTCTCAAACCCGATTTATTTGTTTCAATTGGTGGCAATCAAATTTTCAAAAAACCATTATTAACAATTGCTCCCAAAGGCTGTATTAATCTACACACCGCCCTATTGCCAAAATACCGAGGTCTGATGCCTTCCTTTTGGGTATTGAAAAATCAAGAAAAATATACTGGAATTTCCGTTTTTTTAGTCGATGAGGGGATAGACTCAGGACCGATAATTGTTCAGAAAAAAATTGAAATAGGTAACAGAACCCAAGAAGAACTCATCGCCTATACAAAAGATTTGGGTATGGATTGTATCTTAGAAGCCCTCACACTCCTTCGGGATGGGCAAGAGGTTTTGATACCGAATCCAGTAGAAGAAATGAGTTATTTCTCTTTCCCCACCAAAAAAGATGTTCAAAGTTTCCGACGTAACGGAGCTAAATTTTTCAAATGGTTTTAAGCTGAGACAACATGAATATATTAACATTCGACATTGAGGAGTGGTTTCATTTATTAGATCACCCAAGCACACAAACTGAAGCAGATTGGACAAAGTTTCCTGCAAGAATCCATGAAAATACCGACCGTATTCTCGACTTACTCAAAAGAAATCAGCAATCGGCTACTTTTTTTTGTTTAGGATGGATTGCTAGAAAATACCCTGAGATTATTCGTAAAATATCCGACCAAGGCTACGAAATTGCCACTCACAGCGACCTACATCAATTGGCATATCATCAAAATAGACAACAATTTTCGGAAGATTTAACCCGCTCAATTGGTGCGTTAGAAAATATTATTGGGAAAAAAGTTCGAGCATATCGGGCACCTGGATTTTCTCTCAAGGAAGAAAATCAATGGGTATTTGAAGAATTAGTAAAAAATGGAATAGAAATCGACTGCTCCATTTTCCCAGCTAAAAGAGCTCATGGTGGATTTGAAAATTTTGGAGAGCAAAAGCCTTGTTGGGTAGAAGCTAATGGCATTCGTCTGAAAGAGTTTCCAATAAATATTAGAAATTTTGGAAAATTTCAGCTTATATTCTCTGGCGGTGGCTACTTTCGTTTATTTCCGCTTCCATTATTAGAGAAACTTTGGAAAAATCAGCCCTATGTCATGACCTATTTTCATCCGAGAGATTTTGACGAACATCAGCCCACGATAGAAGACCTTAGCTTATTGAGAAAATTCAAATCTTACTATGGTCTTGCATATACCCTAGGGAAATTAGAGTATTTATTGAAGCACCATTCTTTTATAGATTTAGAAACAGCAAACTCACAAATAGATTGGACAAATGCGAGGGTTTTAAAATGGTAGTAGCATTGTCATCAATAAAACATTTTCTTAAATAATTGCGTTATTTTTTTACTCATTAAAATCATCAATGCCATGGATAATAGTTCATTTGAAATTTTTACAGGTACGGGTTTAAAGGTTTTTGTAGAAGAGTTGGGTTGGGGGCGAATTGCACGGATGCGGGATAATTGTATAGTGGC
>JACCEC010490017.1_pt1 | contig 17129 bp, 13 predicted proteins | sample 7450121 | NCBI WGS metagenome assembly JACCEC01 (sample SAMN15323455, study PRJNA562643) | freshwater metagenome | isolation source: river surface water | place: USA:Blue River Watershed | collected 2017-08-18 | reverse complement strand
CTGTTCACATAAGGCGGGTTGGTGACGATCAGGTCGTATTTTTTGCCAGGAAGCTTTGCGTAGAGGTCTGACTCATACAAGGACAAGCGTTCTTGCAGTTGATAATCCTCGACATTGCGGCGCGCAACCGCCAGTGCATCAGGTGATAAATCGACCGCATCAATGTGCGCATGGGGAAAAGCATCCGCCAGCATGATCGCCAGACAGCCTGAACCGGTGCACAACTCAAGCACATTCGTGACTGCCCAGGGATCGCTGATCCACGGCTGGAATTGGTCCGGGATCAGCTCGGCGATAAAAGAGCGCGGCACGATCACGCGTTCGTCGACATAGAAGCGATAGTCACCGAGAAAAGCTTCACGAGTCAGGTAAGCGGCTGGCAGGCGCTCGGAGCAGCGACGCTCGATCAGGGCGAGCAAGGCTTCGATTTCCTGCGGCAGCAGCCGCGCGTCAAGGAAGGGGTCGAGTTTTTCCAGCGGAAGTTTCAGTGCATGCAGCAACAGGTAGGCCGCTTCATCGTAGGCATTGCTGCTGCCGTGGCCAAAGAACAGGCCTTCGGAATTAAAGCGGGTGACAGCGTGGCGCAGCAGGTCGCGCAGGGTGTGGAAGGCTAAGGTCATTGCTACTGACCCCCAGTCAGTGGGGGCATGTGGGTTCGGAACCCGCAAGGATACCGGATTGCGCGAGAAAACTTCGTCGCTAAAAAAGGAAATGAGTCCTGGTGCTGTTCCGTCCGTGGATGTGCAGGGCGCTGAGGTAGCGTTCTATCAATCTCGAAGGTAGGTTGTCTTAGTAGATTGTCGTACCTTATTTCACATCGGATTGGGGCGCAAATAGCCGTTGACCTGCCGGCGCAATCACCTTAGCCACCTCATGTCCCGCGCCCGGCACCCATTGAAGCTTCCAGGCAAGTGGCATGTTCTTGTCGCGGGCCGCCTGCAATCCGACCTCGTAATAGGTCACGCCTCGCTGTAGTCGATGGCTACCCTGCGCCATCGCACCAGCGCTCGCACGCAGGTGAGGGTCTTCCTCCTTGGCTCGCGTATCGAGGCTACCTAGCAGGAGAGTCAGCGGCGCAGCAAGCACCTGCCCCGGATCCTGAAATTCACGCGCCGCGCCCCGCAAGCTGTAAGGGAAGGGCGGCCACTTTTTATCGATCGTCGGCAGGGTATACCAACCGGCGTTGGCTGCCACAGCACTCAGAACCCGCGGACAACGAACGAAGGTCAATAGCCGGTGCACAAACTGAGCCCCTGCGCTGTGCCCGAACAGGTAATACCCAGGCTGCTGACTTCGCAACGCTTCCTTTATCGCGCTGAAGGTCCGCTCAATTTCCATGTAGGGTGTCTTCAGCGGACTGCGCCAGCGACCCTCTTCGGCGGCATGTGCATTCACGCGACCTTGAGTCACTACGCCCAAGGTATACGCGTCACCGTTGGGATAGTCATTGCGCGAGAACTCCAGTGCCACAACCAGTACCTGATAGCGCTCTGCCACAGGCGCCGCTGCTTGCAGATAACGTTCGGCGTCGCGTCCGGTGCCGTGCATGACGAACCATATGCGCCCGGTTCTCGAATCGAACTGACTGGGACGAAATACATGGACGCTCAGAGGTTTGCCTTGCAGGCTGTGGATCTTCAGGCGACCGGTACCGGTTGTCGCCAGGACTTTGCGTGCCTGTGCCGCATCGACGAAGACGTCTTCGCCTGACGCGGCATCACGGGCGTCGACACGTGCAAGTTCAGCGCGGCAGGTGGGCGAGTGCCACGCAAAATGCCTTGCCTCGATGGGTGCTGCTTTTGCTTGCGCTATGGTTTCTGCTCTGGATACAGCAACTGATGCCAGCGTCAGGAAGACGACCAGTAGTTGCAGCCATGAAGAGATGCGGCTGTTCTGCTGATGAGCGCATCGGCGCGTGTTTGACTGCTTCATATGCGCGCCATAATCGATGTGGCCTTCGGCGGCGTGGCGGGACTCACGACAGGCGGCGCCATGGCAGTCGTGTCGTCAGTCCCGCGATCGACCCCGCAGCGAGTGGCAGCGAGCTCGACAACCGTGCCGATCAGCTGTACCCAGCTTAATCCTGCCGCGCGCGCCATGACGTCCATCGTGCCATGCTTTTCCAGAATGGTGTTCGTGTGCACACCCGTCACATGAGGCTCGCCATGAGCATCGAGCGTCAGATCCACCCGCGCGAAGTCGCGACATCCCATGGCCCTGAAGGTGCGCAGCGCCAGTGATCGGCAGTGATACGCGAGCTGCTCGTCGAGCGGCGCCGGACATTCGATAGCTTGCCCGTTCCGCGTGGATGATGCGATGGGTAGGCAACGCAGTCGCTTGTTGCCCAGCACGCCGATGCTGATCGTCGTCCCTTCGAACCATGCTTCGCACAGCACGCCACGGGAACGTTCCGCCATCAGCCGAGACAGCGCACCGGAAAACTCATAGCGCGTTCTGACGATCAGTCGCGTGTTATCAGTATCGTCGCGACCGCGCAGCACCATCGGAAACGGCAGATCGGGTGGCTCGGTACGCCAAAACGTCAGTAACCGAAAATCCGGTACGGGTAGGCCGTAGGCCTTGAGGCGCGTCAGCAAGGCAAAGCGGTCGCACAAGGAGGCTTGGGTCAGTGGATCGGCGCCGGTGTAGGCCACACCGGCCATCTCCAGCAGCGAAGGCACATGCACCCGACGGCCGACGCCCTGGATACCTGTGCTCATGTTCAGCACGACGCCGCCGGGTGCGCCGGTGCGAGGATGGGGTGGCAGGAACTTGCGCAATTCCCGCAGCAGTGTCATATCGCCCTCGAACATCTTGACCGTGTAATCTTGCTCCCGAAGGGCATCGATCAGGTGCTGCAGCGATGCGTTACGCTCGGCCTCGTTCGCCTGCGGCCCCAGTCGACCGATCGTGCCATGTGCGCTCTTGTTGCGAACGACCGCCACACGCTTTTTTCTTTGTTGAGTCGGATGCTGTCGTGAGCCTGATGCATAACGAGAGATCAAGGCAGTGAGATGATTTTGCCAATCCTGCAGCAGGCGAAAATCCAGAAACTCTGAAATGAACACAATGGCGATGATCTGAAACAGCATCAGCTCCGGGGCGCGCAGCAACAGCTTGAGAAAGGGACCAAAATTCATCAGCCCGTAAAGTAGCAGCGCAAGGCCCAGTGTCCAGCCCAGACGCCAGGCCGCTGTGGCAGGCCGGTTCTGGTCCAGCGTGCCCGCAATTCCCTCGGCCATCAGGGCCAGAATGATCACAGGGAAAAAGCCCAGGTTGAAAACCATCGTTGATCGCTGCCAGGAACCCACCATCAGGAAAAAAATTTGTATGCCGGCGGTAATCGCAAGAATCATCGAGATGCGGGCATACATTGGCAGACGTACTCGGCGCATCCATGGGCGCAGGGTGGCGATCACACCTACCACAATGGCGATGAGCATCAGGCTGGGGCCTACGCCGACTTCCTGAAATCCGACGGCGATCAGAACCGAGCGGAAGCCCAGCACACGCAAGCCGAAGGTCAGGCGCGCCAGCGTAATCAAAAGCGCTGCCGTTGGCAGCAGCATCACGTAGATCACCTCGTGTCTTTGTACTAGGGGCACCCATTCGAGCGTGACAACAGTGTTCAGGAAATACCCGAGATTCATGACAGGACCGAGAAGGAATCCTCCCGAACCATGCAAACCGGGTGCCGGCATGATACGAGCGGTGAAGGCCATGAGCGACAAGCTTGCCAGCACGGTCAAGATCGTCAGGTCCGTGGTGGAAAGATAACCTTTGCCGCGCAGGATCCCGAACCCTCCGAACCATCTGGAAGCGCCATTCGTCTCGGTCACCGTATTTGTTTGAACTCCGGGTGACGATAGGCCAGTCGAATTTGCGTTCAACACGTCATCACTTGCCATTGCGGTTGATATCAACAACAGCCGATAGTCCCGGCAGCAATGACGTGGGCGGATTCGACAGCCTGATGATCGCTGCAATAATCGGTGCGCTGTGAATTCGCGTGGTGCGTGGTTCAGGTACGGCCACGACCGGCTCCTCAAGGTCGGTGGTGGCGCCGATTCGTTCAATCACGCCCTCGAATTGCTGTCCCGGTAGCGAAGGAAACGTCACCTTGGCGGCGCTGCCGATATGAACCTGTTCAAGCTCGTCTTCATCGATCCAGGCCTCGACCCAACGATCGCCACCGATCACCATGTTCACGATGGGGATGCCCGTTCTCACCGACCCGCCTGTGTTGATGAGCCAGCGAACAATCGTGCCGTCGGTTGGCGCTCTGATGACGGTTGACTCCAGATCCGCCTGCACGCGTGCCAACTTGGCTTTGGCTGCATTGATTTCAGAAGACAATATACCGAGCCTCTGCTGACGGATGGCGATGCCCGAGATATTGAGTTCCGCGTTTCGCACCGCTGCGTCAGCAGCACTTGCGTTACTTTGCGCACCACTCATTTGTTCTTGCGCGAGTTGCTTCCTTACATTGGCTTCGCGTAACGCCTCCGCCGAAATCATCCCGCTCTTGAAAAGCTCCTGACGGATGCGACTGTACTCTTGCGTTTCAGCGATGCGGATTTTTGCCACCTGCACCTCTGAGCTCGTGGCTTCCGCACGGGCCTTGGTCTCGCGGTAAGCCACTGCGAGAGTTTTGCGTTCTTGTTCAATGGCTGCAGTCTCTTGTACAAGCGTGCGCTCCAGTGAGGCGATATTCGCTTTAGCTTCTGCTTCTTGTGCGCGTAAATGACCATCGTCGAGGCGGGCAATGACTTGTCCGGCACTGACTCGAGTCCCAGGCGCTGCTTCCACGGATACAATGCGGCCGTCAAAACGGGCACCCACCTCGGTCAACTCCATCTTCACAAACGCATTGCGCGAGATGACGTTTTGCGCGCGGTGTGTACTGAAAACCCAAACGGCAATGACCAGCATCGTCAGGGCGAGCAAGACGACCAGCCAGCGAATCATGCGCCTGCTCACACCAGCTGGGCGCACTCCAGGTTCTTTGTGTGAGCTTGTATTGGAGGCTGCCTCAGGCTCATCATCAAAAAATCCCCAATCGACATGCTCTGAAACTGGCTTCATGTTTTTTTCCTTGCCGATGTTACCTACGGATTGATTACATTAAGTGGGGTATGAGTACTCGAGCTTGCTATTGGGGCAGGGTGCTTGTGTTTTCCTCGTCGACGGTAGCACCAAAGAGTGACCAGAACACGCGTTGAATGAGGCGTCCTTCACGACACAAGGGCCCGAAATGATGGTCGACCCCATCGATTTCGTTCAGCTCGATCATGGACGGCATCGCATGCGCCTGCGCTTGGGCCTTCATCGCAGCCACCCAATGTCGAGCCCGTTCCAAACGATGTTTGCCTTGTTGTGCGCTGATTTCTTCGCTATTGCGAAACACCTCTTCTTCGGTGTCCCGGGTGCCTTCCAGCACGGTGACTCGCACGCGCAGATACTGCTCTGGATTGAAGGCTATATCCGGCAAGCGCTTCGTCGAACGTATGCCGAAGGGGAACTTGCGTTTGGTGTCTGGGAAGGTGTACCAGCGTGCGCCTGCGATGACGGCAGACTCCACGCGATGTGGATGCGCCATCAGGTAGCGGTGGGCAAATTGAGCCCCCGATGAGTGGCCGAAGAGCCGAAAGCGCGTCGCATCGAGGCCGGTGAGCAGACTCACCTCACGCAGGCAGTCGTGCAGAAATACATCAGCGCGATTTTCCTGTCGTCCGATACTGCGGTAACCAGCTCGAACTGATCCGCCCATGCCGGGTGACAGCAAGGTCACGCCCAATCGTTCGCAAGCGGGAATGAATGCAGCGACCTGTTGCTGCCAATGGCGGCTAACGCCCAAGACCACGACCAGCAGTGGACTGTCGATGGAAGCGCCGGTTGGGCGATACAGTAAGTATTCATTGGTCGGATCACTGCGTAGCGCCCGCCGATGGAGTATTCCCTGCGGCAGGTGCCACCCAGCGGCGCCCGAGCGAGGCGGAGTCATCGTGTGTTTTTCCATAGGCTTCTCCATCGATATCTGCAATGTGGTTTGCCGTAGTCGGTTCTTTTCCGCGCAGCGTCTCCCTGTGTTGTTGCGCTCCCGCGAGAATCTCCAGCGCATTGCTCGCGCTGGCAAGGCCTGGACGGTCGTAGACCGGAAGGCCGAGCGCTTGCGTTGCTTCGCGTGCCTGCAGAGGCGCCGCAGAAATGATGCCGCAGAGGCCGAGCACGGGTGGGCTCGCGTTTTCCTTCAACCAATGAACGCCGGCGCTCGCACCCATCGAATCCTGCGAGGCCATCATCAAACCGCCCACCAGAGAAGCGAATACCTTGGACTTGAGCAGTGCTGAGGTTTCGATCTGCAAAACACCATCGGCGATTTCCACGACCGCAGCATCGACGCCTTCATTGGCAGCGTGCGCCAGCAGCGATACCAGCGCTGATTCGATCTGCGAAATCGGCGCGAGGTAGGTCGTGGACATGCCGGCATCGGTGAAGTCCAGCACGGGCGAGGCACCCGCATCTTTGAGCAACCAGGTGTCTCCACCCGCGCCGGTACCGGTGATCTTGATGTAAGCCACCCGTAGCCCGGCGGCGATCAGGCCCCGGACAAGATGGGCACAACTGTGGGTCTTGCCCGAATCCATACCGGTTCCGACGACGGCAATCGTAGTGGGAGGGTGCGACCCGATACGAGTGAGCGTGGGAAGGGCATAGTCGCGCAAATTAATGCGTTGACCCTGATCGTTTCCGAGCAGGCCGATCGGGGTAATTTGCGTCGGACTCTTCATCCGGGCATGCCATGAGGTGACTCGGGAAGCAATGCCGCCGCCGGCAGACAGATGACAGGGTCCCAAGGTGTTTGGTACTTCGGATTCGAATTGATTTGAGGCGTAGCGGTTACCGTAGGCCACCACGATCTCATCCCCCGGGAACATTTGCATGCGTCGACCACTGGGCAATTGAAGACCCGTGTGTTGTCCGAGGGAGTCCACCACGGCCAGAATCAGATCGCCGGTGTCGGGTTTGCCAACCGGTGGCAGCAGCACGGCTGCCGCATCGACTGGCACCCTGCGGGTGGCGAATGCCCAGGCGGCGCTTTGGATTCTCTGAACATCCTTGTTTTTTGGAATGCCTTCGATTCGCATAAAAAGAGCCTTTTTCACAACGTGATTGTCGACATTCGGCTTAATCAACCAAGAGTTTTGATGCTCGGGAGCCGCACGGCAGCTGGAAGTTATCAAGAAGATAACTAAATGTCAACGAAGTTTGATGTCAAAAGGAAAATATATTGAAATCTTGGCCGGTAACCGCCGAAATGAGGGCAGTTCGGATTACGGGGTTACGGATCGCTGGAATTCGCCGCGCACACTCGAAGAGGCACTAGGCCATAAGGGACTGGTAGGCAAGAAAGCCTCTGGGAATCGGCAATCGGTGGCGGCTACTGCCGCAAGAATACGGGCATCGGTATTAAGCGGGTATCGGATTGTGCCAGCGGGGCGACAATCCGATAAAAGTGTCAGAAAACGGTTAGCCGAAACTATTTACATATCGGACGAGAGTGATATCGCTTGTGCTTGCATCAAATCCGCAAGTGTCGCTTTCCCTTCAGATGTTCGTGCCTGATCGATCATCTGATGGGTAACACGGAGATTCAGGTCCTGTAGCCAGGTCATCAAGCCACTCGGATTGAGATCAGCCATCAGTGGCAGCACCTCATCACCATGAGCATCAAGAAGATCCTGGAGGTTTAATCCTGCTTGCAGGAATTTATCGAACCAGAGAACACTGCCCGCTTTGAGTGCGCCGATGACCTCCTGATCAACCAAACGCCGGTCCAAATCAGCCGAACCTGAATGCATCGACTCGATGAGTTTATTGAGAGCAACAGAATGAGCTGCTGCGATCTCATAAGCTACGGCATTTCCGCTTTTTACTGAGAATTCTCCCATTGAAAACAACATACCACGGACAAAATAATGATCGCCAGGCAAAAAATTAATCATGGCTGTAAAGCCGGGCAAGCTTGTAATGAAAGCAGTGTGCCTGCTGCTGGCAGAGCTGGAATGAAGCAAAACAATCCACTTGTCAAATTCTTTTAAAGCAGGCCATGCAGCTTCCATTGCAGCAGAAAAATTTTCAAATTCGCACTGTTTAAATAAAAAATTACTTTGGACAATTTCGTAGAATATTTTCGTTGCTTTAGGGCATTCCTTTAAAAAATCTTTTATGTTATCGGTACTATTATTTTTTATAAAATATTTAATCAATTCAGATAAGATAAGGTCATTTTCGAAGTCTGATTTTCGTAAACGCGAAACTCTCGCAGATGATTCTTCAAAGAGTTTTTCTATTTCATTCAAGGTGTTACTTTGAAGTAAAAAATAGATTTCCATTTCCTTTTGTGAAGCTCCATTCAAAGATAAATCGTTAGAGCAGCAAGGGAAATTATTGATTCCTTTGATAAAAGTACGTATATCTCCTGATACCGCAGCCGCAAATATCGCGCCTGTTTCAGGATTGCCCCTGTAAAGAGGAGTAACGCCAGCACTAAGGGGCTGTCTTTTTTGCAAAGTACGATAGACAATGCTTGAGCCTGTTTTATCGTCAAAATTGAGTAGCGGGTTTTTGATGGCATCAAATTTATTGGCCAGTTTTTGTATGGTTTCCTCATTTTGGGACTGGCACCATCTTTCAAGTTGCAGAGGATCTTCATTGATGGGATATCCATGTTCCCAGTTGACAGAGTCGAGAATTTTTTCTAAAAACAATACAAATATTGTGTCGTCATCAAACTGCAAAGCTTCGCTGTATGCGCTGATCACCGACAACTCATCGTCATGAAGCTGAAAGGCACATGGCGCTTGTGGGTTGGCACCCGCATGGAGCAACAGGGCAGCCTGTTCGGCATCACCTCGCTGCACCGCGAGGTAAAGCGCGGTGCAACCGTTGGCATCAGGGAGATTCAGGTATTGCGGTGCCTTTTCAGCCGTGAATGTGATCAGTTTTTGAGTAAAGTCTGCTGGTGCAGGCAACTGAAGGCACAGCGTTAGCAGATTACTGCCATACAGAGCCCCACCGCGGCTTACTGTAGTTTTTTCTACCCGATCAATGGCCATTTGTATGATGGCGCTTTTTTGCTTCTCCGGATCAAGACTGGGTAGTGTTGTCGCCCAAGCCGCTGAGGTGAGGTAAGGGTTATTCGTTTTTGCCGTGCGTTGGGATGCATGCGGTATCCAGGGTATCCCAATGTCATCCGGGCATAAAGCTTCAGCGGCAAACGCCCAGTCATTATTAATGACGGCGGCATGAACTGCAGGCAGTCCCGTTATGTTTCGGTATTTGTGTTGATCTGTCGGCTTGTCCCAGCTGAATTTAAGCTGCCGCGCATGCCAGCCTACTAAACCCCGGCTGCTAATCGTGGGCGCTGCAGATGTTGTCTGCGGGCCGGTGACTGTTGTTGTGACGGTCGTGGTTGTGGTGTTTGTTGTCGTCGTTGTGGCAGCAGGATCTGATCGGTGAGGTGAGGTCGTCGCAAAGCTCATGGCGGCTCCAGTTGAATGAAAGGAGCCGACTTGGTAACTGTGCCCGCAATTTCGTTCAACTGCCGACAGAAAAAAGCCGGTCGATTATCAGCCCAGCAGATTTTCCAGCGTACGTCGGTAAATGTTTTTCAGGGGTTCGATCTTAGTCACCGCGACGTGCTCATCGATCTTGTGAATGCTCGCGTTCTTGGGGCCACATTCGACAACCTGCGGGCAGATCTGTGCGATGAAGCGACCGTCCGAGGTGCCGCCGGTCGGTGATAGCTCGGTATCCAGACCTTTTTCCGCCTTGATGGCTGAGCTGAGTGCATCGCTGAGTGCACCACGCGGTGTGAGGAAGGGTAGACCGCCGACGGTCCATTTCAGATCGTAGTCGAAGCCATGTTTGGTATGAGGAGGGGGCTGACATTGCATCAGCCCCGAGATGGCCGAGGGTTGACAATTCGAAGAGCTTAAGCCACCGGATTGCACTGTGAAGCGGCAACCCGGGAGGATCGGGCATTTAAGAATTACATGTACGAAATGGCAAATGTGACGGCGAATATGTCGATGCAGATCGATTTATCGGTTCAGGAATTGATTAATGGGTTTTCCTGCGAGCACTTATTAAATCCGTTAACGCCTGCCTGCCTTCGTCTGTTTGTATTAGTTCAAAACTTTCGCGATCGGCCATCTCCGGATCAAACTCTATGTCCTTCAATCGAGCGGACAAACCTGAAGGATCAAAATCGGCCAACGCAGGTAGGAGAAATTGACTACTCATATTAAATACCCGTTGTAAGTCTGGGCACGCCTGCAGTAATTTTTCAGTCCATTGAACGCTCCGGGCGCGCAGGGAGTAAAACAGAGCGTCGGCAAAAACACCATCTGCTACGCTGCGACTTGAATTATTAAGAGCCGCAAACATCATGCTGCTTTGCTCTGCAGCAAAGTCGAAGAGTTCCGTATTTTTCCAATTGGTAGCAGTTTTACATAATTGAGTGAAAAGTGTTTCATTAACCTCAAATTCTGTACTTTTGATAAACAGATCAACGTATGTCGAATCATACTGACCAAGATTATTAAAAATTTTTATCTTTTCGCTCTCATTTAAGGTTTTGCAAACATTCTCTAAAATTAATTTAAATTTTCCAAGAGAGTGAATTGACTCTTTTTCCAAGAGAGTTTTTTTTGCATTGATAATGCAAGTATCGAAACTATCGCATTGCTCTGACAGCAATTTGATTGATTCCTCTGATTTGTTTTTTATAAAAATTATTATGGCATCAGTGGCGATTGAATCAATATCTTCACCTTTGTACTCGGATCTGAGGAAGTTCAGTAAATTAAAAAATTGCTCTGGCGGCCCAAAGATTGAAGACAAATGCAGAACGTTATTTTCCTTAATGGGATTAATGAGTGCATGAGTATTAACTTCAACTGGCACATTATTTTCAATACGCCTGCGGTACAGGCTGGATCCTGATTTGTCCGGAAAACTGAAAAGTGCAAACCGAAGATGTGGGAACTTTTCGGCAAGTCGGAGTACATCTTCTTCGGCGTGATTTGCAACCCAGAAAAAGAGTCTAAGTGGATCATTTGCAATCGGATAATTGTCAGGGGTGGGCAACTGTTGAATTGCTTTGGAAAGAATTAGCTCAAAGATTTTATTTGATCCCGCTTTCATCGCAAAAGAATAGGTACTAATTCCGGCTCTGGTTCCATCGTGCCATATTGAATTAGTGCGGACTCTCCAGTCAGCACCTGCATCCAAAAGCATCGCTACTGCCGCTTTGTCACCACGCTCAATCGCGACATACAACGGCGTCTTCCCACTGGCATCAGGATTATTGAGGCATTGCGGCGCGTGTTTTTGGCTGAGCGTGATAACTTTTTGTAGAAATTCGCTAGGGGCACCTTTTTCCAGGCATAAAGTCAAAAGGTTGGCGCCATACATTGATCCCGTACCCATAGGATTGGTGCGTTCAACCAAATCTGCGGACATTTCGATAATCGCAGCATTTCGCTCTTCTTCATTTTTGCTGAGTAGCTTGCTGCTCCATCCAGATGAGCCGGAATAGTCTTTGTTCAGCATTGTCGGACGGTGCGAGACAGGTGGAGTCCAGAGAAGCCCGATATCGGCTGGGGAAAGAAGCTCTGCCGCAGCCTCCCAATCATGGTTGATAACGGCAGCATGCACCGCAGGTAAGCCGGTTTCAACCAAGTATTTATGATGGTCAGCCCGCTTGTTCCAGTCATACCCTAAATTTTTTGCATGCCATCCTACAGGCTTGTTACTCATTCGGGGTGGGGAAGGCGGTTTCTGCGAGCTGGTTACGGCCGTGGTGGTCGTAGTGGCTGTGGTGATGGTCGTCGTGGTGGTCGTGGCGGGGTTGGTTGCTCGGGGTGAACTGGCTGGGACACACATGGTTGCTCCACATTAGATGGCAGGAGCCAACTATGGAACTGCCGCTGCATGTTTGTTCACAATGGCAGCGGTAATGGTGCAACGCCAAATCAGCCCAGCAAATTTTCCAGCGTACGTCGGTAGATGTTTTTCAGCGGCTCGATCTCAGTCACGGCGATGTGCTCATCGATTTTATGAATGCTCGCGTTCGTGGGACCGCATTCGATAACTTGCGGGCAGATCTGTGCGATGAATCGACCATCCGAGGTGCCGCCGGTGGTTGATAGCTCGGTATCCAGTCCGGTTTCTGACTTGATGGCTGCACTGAGTGCATTGCTGAGTTCGCCGCGCGGTGTAAGAAACGGCAGACCCCCAACCGTCCATTTCAGATCGTAGTCGAACCCATACTTGTCTAGCGTGGTATGCACGCGTTGTTGCAATCCGTCGACCGTGCTAGCGGTCGAAAACCGGAAATTAAAATCAATGATGCATTCACCGGGAATCACATTCGATGCACCGGTGCCGGCGTGGATGTTCGACATCTGCCAGGAGGTCGGCAGATAGTATTCATTACCCTGATCCCATTCGATCGTGCTGAGTTCTGCAAGCGCGGGCATCGCCAGATGAATTGGATTTTTCGCCATTTGCGGATAGGCGATGTGACCCTGTATACCTTTGATGATTAGCTTGCCGGACATCGTGCCGCGACGACCGTTTTTGATCATGTCGCCTACTTGTTTTACCGAGGTGGGTTCGCCGACGATGCAGTAGTCGAGCTGTTCACCGCGCGCTTTCAGTTGATCGCAAACGATGACGGTGCCATCAATGGCCGGACCTTCTTCGTCGCTGGTGATGAGAAAACCGATCGAGCCTTTGTGGTTGGGGTGGGTAGCGACGAATTCTTCAACCGCAACAATCATGGCGGCGAGGGAAGTTTTCATGTCGGCTGCACCGCGACCGTAAAGTTTTCCATCACGTTGAGTGGGAACGAAAGGATCGGAAGACCACTGATCTAGCGGGCCGGTGGGCACCACATCCGTGTGACCGGCAAACACCAGCAGCGGTTGCGCTGTGCCGCGACGCGCCCAAAGATTAGTGACATCACCTGAAGCGATGGTCTCGCAAGCGAAGCCTAGTGGCGAGAGTCGCTCGGCCATTTTCAGCTGGCATCCGCCGTCTGCGGGCGTGATGGAGTGCAGCGAAATCAGTTCTTCAGTGAGTGCTAGGGTTTTGCTCATTGGCGATTTTGACTCATCAGAGGAGATGTTCTTCGTAGGTGTCGGCATCAAAGCCAGCCAGCACAGTCTTGCCCTTGCAGAGAACGGGGCGCTTGATCACGCTGGGGTTTTCAATCATCAGCTTCGTGGCAGTGTCGGCGCTGGCGACGCTTTCCTTAACGGGATCGGGTAGCCCGCGCCAGGTCGTGCCTTTTTTGTTGACCAGTACTTCCCAGGAGACTTGCTTCATCCACGTGGCAATGGTGTCTTTGTCGATGCCAGCTTTTTTGAAGTCGTGGAATTCGTAAGCGATGTCCTGGCTCTCTAGCCAGTCACGCGCTTTTTTTACGCTGCCGCAGTTAGGGATGCCGTAGAGGGTGATCATGGTTACTTGTTGCAAAGACGCCGAATTCTGTGCGATGGGAACGCCAGTCAGTTAAAAGTTTAGGTTGCTGGTTCATAGCAAACGACTCTGGATCCCGGCTTTCGCCGGGATGACAGTTTTAGGGGCTACAAAATTTTCAATTGTCTCTACGGCTTGTGCTTTGATGACGTTTGAGAAGCTATCTGCCTAAAAACTGTCATTCCGGCGCAGGCCGGAATCCAGTGTCTTTTCCCTCAATCGCTGAGGGTGACCCAGCGTCTTTACGAATTAATCCCGCAACAACTCGTTAATCGATGTCTTAGCGCGCGTTTTCTCATCCACACGCTTCACAATTACCGCGCAGTAAAGACTGTATTTACCATCCGCCGAGGGCAGGTTGCCGGAGACAACGACCGAGCCTTCAGGAATTCGGCCATACGTTACTTCGCCAGTGGCGCGATCATAAATCTTGGTGGATTGGCCGATGTAGACACCCATTGAAATCACCGAGTTGGCTTCAACGATCACGCCTTCGACCACTTCTGAGCGAGCGCCGATGAAACAGTTGTCTTCAATGATGGTGGGATTGGCCTGCATGGGTTCGAGTACACCGCCGATGCCAACGCCGCCTGAGAGGTGCACGTTCTTGCCGATCTGCGCGCAAGAACCAACGGTGGCCCAGGTGTCGACCATCGTGCCTTCATCGACATAGGCGCCGATGTTCACATAGGACGGCATGAGCACGACGTTCTTGCCAATGAAGCTGCCGCGACGCGCAACCGCAGGTGGTACAACACGGAAGCCGCCTTTGGCGAAATCGTCAGCGCTGTAGTTGGCAAATTTGGTCGGTACCTTGTCGTAGAACTGCATGCCATCGCCACCGGAGATGGGCACGTTGTCTTCGAGACGGAAAGACAGTAGAACCGCTTTTTTCACCCATTGATTCACGACCCACTGTCCGCTGTCTTTTTGAGCAACGCGAAGTGTGCCCTGATTGAGTTGTTCGAGCACTGCGGCGACCGCTTCGCGCACATCAGCGGGAGCAGATTTCGGCGAAAAATTCGTGCGTTCTTCCCACGCGTTATCGATTAGGCTTTGTAGTTGTTGGCTCATGGTGTGGTTTCTTTAAACAGAGATAAATATAGAGATAAATATTGCAATGAAGGGGGGTAAAAAATCAGGCGTTCGCGAGTTTGCGGGTGAATTCAACGATGCGCTGCGCCGCTTCGAGACATTCATCAACTTCAGCCACTAGCGCCATGCGGATGCGATTGGCGCCGGGATTGATGCCATGCGCCTCACGGGCGACATAACTTCCCGGCAGAACCGTCACATTATATTCGGCGTACAGACGCTTCGCGAATTCGGTATCGTTGATGGGGGCTAGCTTATCGACCTTGGCCCAGAGGTAAAAGCCGGCATCGGGTAAAGCGACATCGAGTACCTCGGCGAGCATCGGTGTGATCTGGTTGAACTTGGCAATATACTTCGCGCGGTTTTCTTCGACATGCGCTTCGTCTTTCCATGCAGCGATTGATGCTGACTGAATCGATGGACTCATGGCGCTGCCGTGGTAGGTGCGGTAGAGCAGAAATTTTTGCAGGATGCCGGCATCGCCAGCGACGAAACCTGAGCGCATGCCGGGCACATTCGAGCGTTTTGACAGACTGGAGAAAGCCAGCAAACGATCATAGTTGCGGCCGAGACGACGCGCGGCTTCCAGCGCGCCCATAGGACGCTCGCTGCCAAAATAAATTTCGGAGTAGCACTCATCAGCAGCAATCACGAAGCCGTGTTTGTCAGAGAGCGCGAACAGTTCTTTCCAATCATCCAACGTCAATACAGCGCCAGTGGGATTGCCCGGCGTGCAGATGAATAGCAACTGCACGCGTGGCCAGATGTCGGCAGGTACCGTGGAAAAATCAGGTGCGAAATTACGCGCCGGATCGGAGTTCACAAAATAAGGCTCAGCCCCTGCCAAGAGTGCAGCGCCCTCATAGATTTGGTAAAACGGATTGGGGCAAACCACGACCGCTTTGGCATACGGATCGATGACCGCCTGTGCAATCGCAAACAAAGCCTCGCGCGAGCCATTGACTGGCAAGACTTCACAGCCCGGATCTAGTCGGGGCAAGCGATAGCGCTGCTCCAGCCAGCCGCAAATCGTGGCGCGCAAGGCATCGCTGCCTGCGGTGGTCGGGTAACTGGCCAGTCCCGACAGATTGTCGGCGAGAGCTTGCTGGATAAACGGCGGAGTCGGATGCTTGGGTTCACCGATGCCCAGGCTGATAGGCCGGTAGCTCCGCTCAGGGGTCACATCGGCAAACAGGCGCCGAAGTTTTTCAAAAGGATAAGCCTGCAGTTTTTCTAGGAGCGGATTCACGGGTATCGGCAGGTTTTAACGCGTTTGAGGACCGTTGATAGGCTGATTTTCTATGCCGCCGGATTATACCTGTGTGCATCTTTCATCGTAATTGCTGCGTGGTTTGCCCACCGATGCAGCGGGTTGGGTGGCTGCCGGATGATATGATTGGAAGATTCTTTTACACCGCCGGACGGCAGCTCGTCCGGTTTATCATTTTTACCGACTGAAAAGTTCATAACGTGCGGTTAACTTCTTTAAAACTTTCAGGATTTAAATCCTTCGTCGACCCCACCAATTTTCAGGTACCCGGCCAGCTGGTCGGCGTTGTGGGACCCAATGGCTGTGGTAAATCCAACATCATTGATGCGGTGCGCTGGGTGCTGGGTGAGTCCAAGGCCTCGGAGTTGCGCGGCGAATCCATGCAGGACGTCATCTTCAACGGTACTACCAGCCGAAAGCCTGCAGGCCGCGCCTCGGTGGAGCTCTTGTTTGACAACAGTCTCGGCAAGGCCGCAGGTCAGTGGAGCACCTTTGCTGAAATCTCCGTCAAACGCACCCTGACCCGCGACGGCACATCGACTTATTACATTAACAATCAAGCGGTACGCCGCCGTGATGTCCAGGACATCTTCCTGGGTACCGGACTGGGTCCGCGCGCCTACGCGATCATTGGACAGGGCATGATCTCGCGCATCATCGAAGCGCGTCCCGAAGATCTGCGTATTTTTCTGGAAGAAGCCGCCGGTGTATCCAAGTACAAGGAACGTCGCCGCGAAACTGAAAACCGCTTGCAGGACACACGCGAGAATTTGCAGCGCGTCGAAGATATTCTTCGCGAACTCAATGCCAACCTCGAAAAACTGCAATCACAGGCCGAAGTGGCAACCAAGTTCCATGAGTTGCAGTCGGATCAAGTAGAAAAGCAAAAACTGCTGTGGTTGTTGCGCAAGAACGAAGCCAAGGCCGAGCAAGAAAAATTCGCCCGCGACATCGACAAGGCGCAAACCGATCTTGAAGAGCAGACATCCCGCCTGCGCCACATAGAGACCGAGCTCGAGCATATGCGCCAGGCGCACTATGCTGCGGGTGATCGCATGCATCAGGCTCAGGGTGCGCTGTATCAAACCAACTCCGAAATTGGTAGCCTCGAAGCACAGATTAAATTCGTGATCGAGTCGCGCTCGCGCTTGCAGACGCAACTCAATTCGCTGTCGGCACAGCGTGAACAATGGCAGCGTCAGAGTTCACAATT
>JACCEC010819813.1_pt1 | contig 17130 bp, 14 predicted proteins | sample 7450121 | NCBI WGS metagenome assembly JACCEC01 (sample SAMN15323455, study PRJNA562643) | freshwater metagenome | isolation source: river surface water | place: USA:Blue River Watershed | collected 2017-08-18 | reverse complement strand
CCACTTAAATTGATAAATTTTCTTCTGTCCATAGTGATTGTGCTGTTAATATCAGTTCTTAAAGATAGTCAGTAAGCAGTAAATTTTGTACATTTATACTGATTATGATGCAAACAATATTTGATCAATATGGATGGGAAAATGCAATCGCAATTCCATTAAGTCAAGGGTTAATTAACCAAACGTATGAACTGCAAACTGCACAAGGTGCTTTTATTCTTCAAAATATCAATACTCAAGTATTCAAAGACCCATATGCCATTGATCACAATATCAAATCGATTGGACAATATTACAATACAACTGTTCCAGATCAATTATACACACATTTGGTGCCGAATTTAAGAGGGGAGACATTGATCGAGTGGGAGGGGAAGTATTACCGTGCATTCAAGAAAATTGAGGGTTTCGCATTGGATGTATTAACAAATGCAGATCAAGCAAAAGAAGCTGCACATCAATTTGGAAAATTTACAGCGAGTTTATCTGAATTTCCAATAGAGGCCTTAAAAGTCACTATTCCTCATTTTCATGACCTTGCTTTAAGGTACCATCAATTTGAACAAGCTTTGATACATGGAGATACCAAAAGAATGGCTACCGCAAAAGATGCGATTCAATTTCTTCAGTCCCATCAATCTTATGTAAAAAAATGGTTGGATTTTACATCCAATAAAGAAGCTCATTTAAGGGTCACGCACCATGATACAAAAATTAGCAATGTCTTATTTAAGGACGAAAATGCAATTTGTGTCATCGACCTGGATACAACCATGCCTGGTTATTTTATAAGTGATATTGGAGATATGTGCAGGACCTATCTCTGTCCAGTCAATGAAGCCTGCCAGGATTTAAGTCAAATTAAAATTATTCCGGAAAGATGGACTGCAATTCAAAATGGCTACTTAGAAGCCATGGGGGAGTTCTTGACTTCATTTGAAAAGGACCATTTTGCATTTTCTGGACAATGTATCATATACATGCAAGCACTTCGTTTCATCACAGACTATCTACAATTAGACCAATATTATAAAATAGATAGACCTAGTCAAAACTTAGATCGTACTTTAAATCAGCATCAATTGTTGATAGAATTCAACAAAATAATTTAATATTAATACTGGTCATCCATCGCAAAGTCTGGCTTTCTGTTTTTCCATTTTCCACGGGTGAAATCTGGAATCTCTTGTACCTGTCCATTTTCTGCAATTGATTTTTCAGACAATGGGGTAATAGCATACCAAGTAGCTAAATCATATACATCCATAGGGAAAGGAACAGCTCTTTTAATACATTCTAAGAAGGCGTTGATCACAAAAAAGTCCATTCCTCCATGTCCAGCTCCAGTCGCATCAGCTTCAAAACGTTTCCATAATGGATGGTCATGTTGCTTTAAATAGGCTTCTGGGTTTTCCCATTGGTGCGCTTTAGGGGAAAGTCCTTCTATATAAATATGTCCAGCCGAAAATTGACCGGCATGAAAATCCTGCCAAAGGCCTTGAGTACCTTGAACCCTGAAGCCAAGATTATAAGGACGGGGAGAATTGGTGTCATGCGTTAATAATATAGTCTCTCCATTTGCAGTCTGAATACTCGTTGTTACAATGTCTCCTAATTTAAAATTTAATTTCGCATTAGGATGATTTTCACCACCTTGTGGATGGTTAACTATATATTTATGTAAACCTCTTGCCTTAGTAGCCACAGAAGATAGTCTTGTTAATTGATTGCCTCTATTGATATCGATCATCATTGCAGCAGGCCCTAATCCATGCGTTGGATACAATTCTCCGTTCCTATATAAGGAGTGGTTTGTTCTCCATTTTGCCTCACTATATCCTTTTTCACCAAATTCAACGCCTGAATTATAAGCTGTAACACCATTATTGAACTTAACACCCCTTAAATCGTGCTCATAACCACCTTGTAGGTGCAATAATTCACCAAATAGGCCTTTTCTTACCATATTATAGACCGCTAGCACATCACGACGATAACACACATTCTCTAAACACATCACAGGAATATTGTACTTTTCACTCGCATTCACCACATCCCAGCATTCCTTAATATTAATAGCACCACAAACTTCTACACCTGGAATAATGCCATTTTTAATCGCTTCTATAGCTTGAGGGATATGCCATTCCCATGGAGTGGCTATGATTACCGCATCTATATCCGTTCTTTTAAGTAGGTTTTTATAGTCTTCCTTGCCATTTTTATATTCAATTGCGGCAGTTTTACCTGCTTTTTTTAGGATATTTTGGGCATCCGCTAACATCTTTTCATCCGGATCAGCAAATGCAACCACCACGACATCTGGACGTTGTACCAATAAATCGATATGGTTTTGACCTCGGAAACCAGTTCCAATGACACCAATTTTGATGATATCTTTTTTAGCTGTTGATTGAGCTTTTATTAACTGTGGACTTAAACTTAAAGCAATAGATGCTAAACCAGCGTCTTGTACAAATTTTCTTCTAGATGAATGTGATGGCATAGTGGGATATGTTTATCCTACAAAATACAACCTATTTTCTATTCAACAAACAGTCTATTGATCGAATTAATCCTATTTAAAATGCTTATAATTAACATTATGTTAAATAAGATAATAAAGAATATACCCTTTTAGTAGTTATCCGTTTGGTGGTTATTCTTTATTCGAATACATACTGAGTATTCTTAAACCTTATAGTCATAAAAAAAGCCCTCCCGTTTGGGAAGGCTTTCATTATAAATGATGAATTGGTTTTATCCAATTGATTCAATCTATTGGTATTTATCGTGTAACATATCGTATTTGGTAAACTTAGCGTCTAACTCATCATATAACTTTTGGTTGGTTCTGTTCTTGTCTCTTTTAGCAGCATATAATGTTGCTAAGAAATCAACAGATCTAGCCGCTACATTCTTCTCTTGTCTAGATAATGTGGTTTTGTCTTTCACAATATTGAAGGCATTTTCGATCCACTCGATTGCTTGGTCTGCTTTTGCCTTCATAGGCGCATCTAATGCTAAGTTCAATTTCTTGATAGAATCTTGTTGTGCTTTAAATGCTGCATCAAAAGCCAATTTTTTCTTTGGATCTTTAGGTGCAACTGGCTTGTTGGTATTCAATTGTTGTAAAGCCCTGATATTATTACCAAATTGTTCATCCAATACAGTGTATTGATTGTAATAGCTAATACCAACGTTAAAGGCTGCTGCAAAATTGGAAGTATTCAACTTATAAGCTCTCATATATGCATCAGCTGCTTTATCTAAGAAATAATTTGCCTTTTCGTCAGATAGTCCATCTACGTTTCTTGAAGCCATAAACATATCACCATACATTTGACATTCTGTTTCATTGATCGAATTGGCTGCTATTTGTGCTTCATATGCTGCTACTTTTTCTTCGGCTGTCAAGTTTTTGTCGATATAATCTGCTCTAAATTCAAACCATTTCTCTTCTGGATAGTTCTTTTCAGAAACAGTATAATATTGGTCGAATAATGCTTTATTTTTTGTTTCTGCTGCTTTGATTAATACATACTTATACATGTCAATCAAATCTGGTGTTTTCATGTTCGCATCAATCATTCTAGTATAATACTTAATAGTAAGGTCTTCATTTCCAGCATTTTGATTTGCATAACCAGCATACATCAAAGTAGTCGTATCAAATGGTTGTTTATTCGTAGACCATCCTTTTGAAAATATGATATCACTAAAAACAACACCTCTATCGAAATTAGCAGCAGCTTCTTTCCATTTCTTATCTCCAAATGCAGCTACACCATCTTTAAAACTTTTGATATACACTTCGAAGAAAGGTTCTTGGCCATTTTTTGTAGCAATTGTGAATTCAGGATCTGCTTTGATATAGTCTTGTATGATTGTAAATAATTTCTCAGTAGCATCTGGATATTTTGAAGCTGGATCCTTTGATAAACCAGTATAAATTTTTGATTTCCAGTAATACCCTTCTGCTGTGGTTTCTAGACTTGGTTTTTTTGCAACCGCTTTTTCAAATTCTGTCTTTGCAACCTCAAAATTATTTAATAATAAGCTTGTCTCTACTTTTTTAAAGTCTTGAGCAAAAGCTGTTTGCATCAATGTCATCAAAAACATTGTACCAATCCATTTTTTCATATTGATTATTTTAATGATCTAAGTTAATAAATTTATGCATCTGGCGTATCATCGCCTTCATTGTTTAGTGTATCGTTAATAGATGTATCTGTATTTTCAGTTGAAATATTACTTGCATTATCTGCTATAATCGCTTCATTATTAATATTTTCTCCTTCCTCTGGTACATCTTGTTCTTCGATTTTTGAAGTCGCTGCAATTTCATCATTTTCGTCTAAACGAATCAATTTTACACCCTGTGTCGCTCTACCCGCTTCTCTAATGTCTGCGATACTTGTTCTAATGGTTACACCAGATTTACATGTAATGATTAAGTCTTCTTTTTCTAATACATCCATTAAACCAACCAAGGATCCGGTTTTTTCGGTCACATTGATGGTTTTAACACCTTTACCACCACGGTTGGTGATACGGTAGTCATCAATTGGAGTACGCTTACCATATCCTTGTTGACTCACCACCAATATAGTTCGGTCTTTATCTTCTCTGCTTACGCAAACTAAACCAACTACTTCGTCTGTTTCATCGTCCACTTCGATCCCCGCCACACCAATCGCACCTCTTCCTGTTGGTCTCACTTTTTCTTCTGGGAAACGAATTGCACGACCAGACTTCACAGCCATCATTACCTCATTATTGCCATCGGTTAAACGTGCTGCTAATAATTCATCACCTTCGTTGATGGTAATTGCGTTCACACCATTTACTCTAGGACGACTAAATTCTTCCAAACATGTTTTCTTAATGATCCCTTTCTTAGTACATAAGATGATATAGTGATTATTTACATAATCTTTATCTGCCAAATTACGTACTTCGATAATGGCTTTAACTTTATCGTCTTGTGGTAGTTGAATTAAATTTTGGATCGCTCTACCCTTACTTGTTTTTTCACCTTCTGGAATTTCATATACGCGCATCCAGAAACATCTTCCTTTTTCGGTAAAGAACAACATGGTATCGTGGGTAGATGCAATAAATAAATGCTCTACATAATCTTCCTCTCTTGTCTTAGAACCAATGGCACCGCGACCTCCACGCTTTTGTTGACGATATTCAGTGGCAGATGTACGCTTGATATAACCTAAATGAGAAATGGTAATTACCACATCTTCTTCTTCGATTAAATCTTCGATACGCATTTCATCCGCTAAGTATTGAATCTCTGATTTACGTTCGTCACCAAACTTATCTTTCACTTCTAATAATTCAGTTTTGATCAGCTCAAAACGTAAATGTTCACTTCCTAATAATTCTTTTAAAGAAGCAATCAATTTCATCAATTGGTCAAATTCTTCTTTAATTTTCTCACGCTCCATGCCTGTTAAACGTTGCAATCTTAATTCTAGAATTGCTTTCGCTTGGATCTCTGAAATACCCCATCCTGCATTGATTAAGGCTTCTTTTGCAGCATCTGGATTGGCTGAGCTTCTGATTAAACGAATCACTTCGTCTAAATGATCTAAAGCAATTAAATACCCTTCTAAAATATGTGCACGCTCTTCGGCTTTTCTTAATTCAAATTTAGCCCGACGAATCACCACTTCCATTCTAAAATCAACGAACTCTAAAATCAAATCTTTTAGGTTCAAAATTCTAGGACGACCTTTTACCAACGCCACATTATTAATACCATAACTGGTTTGCAATTCTGTGAATTTGAATAATTGGTTTATGATTACCTGTGCAACAGCATCCTTACGTAATTCAATAACGATACGGGTTCCCTCGCGCTTGTTACTTTCATTGTTCACGTGTGTGATACCATCTACCACTTTATCCACGACCAATTGACCAATACGATCTGTTAATTGATCACGATTTACTTGGTATGGAATTTCGTTGATCACAATCATCTCACGACCATTGGCTTTTGTCTCTACATTACACTTTCCACGCACTACTACACGACCACGTCCTGTCATCAAACCTTGTTTCACTCCTTCCATGCCATATATCACCCCACCTGTTGGAAAATCGGGTGCTTTTACAATAGAGATTAATTCTTCGATTGTAATGTCTTTATTGTTGATGTAGGCGATACATCCGTCTACTACTTCATTCAAATTATGTGGCAACATATTGGTTGCCATACCAACTGCGATACCAGATGATCCGTTCACTAATAGTTGTGGAATCCTTGTTGGTAGTACACTTGGTTCAGACAAACTATCATCAAAGTTCAATTGATAATCGACCGTGTCTTTTTCCAAATCATCCAACATGGCTTCGGAAATCTTTTGTAAACGCGCTTCCGTATAACGCATCGCTGCCGGTGGATCACCATCTTGGTTACCAAAATTACCCTGTCCATCTACTAACTTATAACGCATCGTCCACTCCTGTGCCATACGCACTAAAGTGTCATAAATAGCGGTATCACCATGTGGGTGAAATTTACCCATCACTTCTCCAACTATACGAGCAGATTTTTTATACGCTTTATTGCTATTGTTTCCTAGTTCGTGCATGGCAAACAACACACGACGATGAACTGGTTTAAAACCATCACGCACATCAGGTAATGCACGACCTACAATTACAGACATTGAATAGTCAATGTAAGAGGTTTTCATCTGTTCCTCAATGTTGACTCTGATCACTCGATCATTGTCTTGGGTCTGTTCTAGACCTAAATTTCCGCCTAAATTTTCTTCCATATTTTTTGTTTCTTATAGTCAATTTCCAGTGGCCAAAAAGACCATGGATACGAACCTCTACGAAGATACCTTTTTGACCCCTTTTTTATGCTTAAAATCAGTATTAATTTACACAATTTTATCCACAGTTTTTGGTAATAAATACTAACTTTAACACATACATTTTTAACCACTTATACATTCAAAAATGAGCCAAACAATTCTCATTATTGGAGCCGGCAAATCTGCCACAGTTTTAATCCAATATTTACAACAAAAGGCGGTCGAAAATGATTGGTTTATCCTTCTGGTAGACGGTGACGAAACAATCGCTAAAAATAAGTGGAATAATGCCCCTAATGGAACAGCCCTAGGCATTGACTTAGAAAATGATTTAAATCGTCAAAATTTGGTTCAAAAAGCGGATATCGTTGTCTCTATGTTGCCTGCACAACTGCATTTTTTAGTGGCTAAGGATTGTTTACAATTTGAGAAACCATTATTCACAGCCTCCTATGTGGACGATAATATGCGATCGATTGCTACAGAAATAGAATCTAAACAGCTTTTATTCCTTTGTGAAATGGGTTTAGATCCCGGAATTGACCATATGAGTGCGATGGCTATACTAGATGAGATCCACGAAAAAGGAGGCAAAATAACTAGCTTTAAATCGCATTGTGGCGGATTGGTGGCGCCAGAAAGTGATGACAATCCTTGGCATTATAAAATCAGTTGGAACCCAAGAAATATCATTTTAGCCGGTAAAGCAGGTGCAATTTATCTTGAAGATGGTGCCACTGTAACCAAACATTACTCAGAAATATTTGAAAATACACCTGTGGTGGAATTGCCAGGAATCGGTCATTTGGCCTATTATCCAAATAGAAATTCCTTGTCCTATATTGAAACTTACCATTTACAAGGGGTCAAAGATTTTGTGCGCACTACCCTTCGCTACCCTGCATTTTGTATTGGCTGGAATGCCATTGTGCAATTGCAATTAACCGATGAAACAGTGATTGAACTAGCACCAAATACAACTGTTCAAAATTGGTTTGAGAAGCATATTCAACAAAATGGATTAAAACAAATATTAGAAAAATTTACCCAAGATCTAGCCATTAAGGAGCAACTTGAATTCATAGGATTGTATACATCAACAATAATTCCAAATCAATTCAATTCCAATGCAAGCATCTTACAATGGCTATTAGAAGGCAAATGGAAACTCAAAGCAACAGACAAAGATTTAGTGGTAATGTTGCACGAAATTGAATACAGCATTGGTTCGCGTCAATTTAAATTGGATAGTAGCATGGTGTTAACTGGATCAGATGCAATCAACACAGCCATGGCCACCACAGTTGGACTACCATTGGCGATGGGTGTATGTGCTTATTTAAAAGGCGAAATAAAAATGACAGGTTTACATATCCCTATTGACGCCAGAATTTATCAACCAATTTTAAAAAGTTTGGCAGAGGAAGGGATAGTTTTTCGGGAAACCTTAACGAGTTATTAAGCCAATTTTCCATTTACTTCCCATTCAAAATCTAATTGACGTTTGTCTAAATTGGCAGCTGCAACTTTGACGATGACTTTATCACCCATATTGAACTTTCTGCCCGACCTTGAACCAACTAAAGCATAGTCTGCTTCAACCAATCTAAAATCATCAAATCTAGATAAGCTTGCAATGGACACTAAGCCTTCACATTTGTGTTCCACAGTTTCTACAAAAAATCCAAAACTAGCTACCCCACTAATGATGCCTTCGAAACTATGTCCCAAATAATCACGCATGAATTCAACTTGCTTGTATTTATTGGCTGCTCGCTCTGCTTCCATTGCAGCTCTTTCACGCATACTACAATGCGCACACTTTTCTTCTAATCCTTCGTCAATCATGGCATTGCCCATTAATACACTTTGCACGATTCTATGCACAAGCACATCAGGATATCGACGTATCGGAGAAGTGAAATGACAATAATGTTCAAAGCCTAAACCATAGTGTCCAATATTGTTGGTGGTATAGACTGCTTTGGCCATCGTACGAATACCCAATTGCTCCAATACATGTTGCTCTGGCTTGCCTTTGGATGCCAACATTAAATTGTTAAAGCTATGAGCGATATGGTCTGGAGAATCAATATTAAAAGGATATCCATGCTTTTTAGCAAATACCACAAATGGATTTAATTTGTCTTCGTTCGGTTGATCATGCACGCGATATGGGAAAGGCAAAAATTCTTTTTTCACTTTCACTGTTCCCATTTTTTCCGCAATCAATTGATTGGCTTTTAACATCAATTCTTCGATCAATTGATGCGATGCTTTGCTTTCTTTTACCGTGATTCCAGTTGGTTTTCCATTGGCATCTAAAGTAAATCGAACCTCCTGTGAAGAGAAATTGATGGCGCCATTTTCGAAACGTTTTTTTCTCAAATTTTGGGTATAATCATGCAACCATAAAATCACTTCCTTATGGTCGCCTTCTTTTGTTTCTATAATTTCTTGCACATCCTCATAAGTAAATCGTCGATCAGAAAAGATCACTGTTTTGCCATACCAAGTATGCACAATCTTGCCTGTCGCATCAATTTCAAATGTCGCTGAGAAAGTTAATTTTTCTTCCTTAGGTCTTAATGAACATAATTCATTCGAAATTCTTTCTGGCAACATTGGATACACACGATCTGGTAAATACACCGACGTGGCTCTTTCATAAGCTGCTTTATCCACCGCAGTGCCTGGTTGTACAAAATGACTTACATCTGCAATATGCACGCCAATTTCTATATGCCCATTGTCTAAATGTTGGAATGAAATAGCATCATCAAAATCCTTGGCATCCACAGGATCAATGGTGAATGTCAAAACCTTACGATAGTCTTTTCGTTTTGCAATTTCTTCGGGGGTGATTTTATCAGAGAGTGTTTTAGCAAAAGCCAACACTTCCCCATCAAATACCAACGGAAATCCTGATTCTGCCACGATAGATTTCATGGCCATATCGTTTTCTTTCTCTGGCGTAAATATTTCTAAAACTTCTCCTTCTGGTTTTTTATTTGAGTTCTCCCATTTAGTCAATTGTACAATCACTTTATCACCCGTCTTAGCGCCCTTTAATTTATCCATTGGGATATAAATATCAGGCATTGGATGCATGGTATTGGGTAAGAAGAAAGCATGGTGTTGCATAATTTGCATGGTACCCGAAAAAGAGACTTGTTTTCTTTTTACAATCTCTACCACTTTACCTTCTTTCTTTCCAGAGCCCTGTCTTATCTTGGTAATTTTAACACGGACTTCGTCTCCTTTGAGTGCCGTATTGAAATCGGTTGGAAATACTAAAATATCTTGTTCTAATCCTTGTACGATAATAAAACCCATGCCAGATTTGGCAATATCTAAAACCCCTTTATACGTTGTCGTTAAATGAGTCTGTTTTGTAGTTGTTTTTGACTTCTTTTTGTCTTTTTTACTGTTCATTAGCTTGTTGATGATATTGTGCTACAAAATCAATGACCAATTGATTAAATTCAGTTGCTTGATTAAATAGAAAGAATGGTTTGATTGGTAGTACATACAATGGCATATCATTTAATTCATTGGTATACTTTACTAATCTAACGGCATCTTTTTCTGTAGTAAGAATAAGCTTACTCTTTGCGTTAATCTGTTCAAATTTATTGCGTATCTCATTTAAATCTTCTATCGAGAAAATATGATGGTCGCTGTAACTTAATTGATAATAAGTGTGTGTATTTTCGTGTAAATAATTTTTTAAAGGAATGGGGTTCGCGATACCACAAACCAATAATACCTCATCTCGCATCGTCAACACCCATTGGTCAGATGGATTGTAAATATGATAAGGTGTTTCGTAAGCAATGGCTGTAAAAAAAACTGATTGATGTTGTTCTGGATACAACTTTTCTAACACCTCCGCTTTATCAGCCTCAGTCATATCCAAAGGACATTTAGTGACCACAATAATATTAGCGCGCTTTGCAGATTTTCGTTCGTCCCTAAGGTCTCCAGTTGGGAAAAAGAAATCATCGCAATACAGGTTATCATACTCAGTTAAAAGAATACTAAAATGCGCATCTATCTCACGGTGTTGAAATGCATCATCTAATATCACTGTTTGTACATCTGGGATGTCTTGGATCAATTGAGGAATGGCTTCGATACGTCGCTCTCCTACCGCCACGCCTACCTTGGGAAATTTTAAATGAAACTGCATTGGCTCATCCCCAATTTCTAATGCGGTGGATTGATCCGTTGCTAATGCATACCCTTTGGTTTTTCGTTTATAGCCCCTACTTAATGTAGCAGTTTTAAATTCTGTAGAAAGGATGGATAATAAATGCTCTACCATGGGTGACTTACCAGTGCCTCCTAAAGAAAGATTCCCGACACATATAATCGGTAAATTAAAATGCACTGACTTTAAATATTTTTTAGCGTACATCCAATTGCGCAATGTCACAATCCAGCCATAAACGATGGCAAAAGGTAAGAGTAGTACTCTAAAGGATTTTAAAAAAATATTATTCAAATGCATAGGTATTCCACGGCGTGATACAACATGACAAAGGTACGTCAAATTCGTTGGTATCAGTGAAATTGTCCATTGGTTCAAAGTAAGACACCCCTATTTTTTGTAAGCCTTTATTGGCTTTTGTTAAGTAACGATCATAATATCCTTTTCCATAGCCAACACGATGTCCTTTTTGGTCAAAACCCAGTAATGGAACCAACATCGTATCAATCAATTCGGGTGCTACTTGGTTGAATGGCAAAGGTTCTTGAATACCATATGCATTCAGCTGCAAGGTCTCTGTTTCAAAATAAAAATCCATTTGATGTCCATCGGTTTGAACAATTGGATAACAGAATCGGATGAATGGATACAAGGTCTTGATGTATTTTTCGAATAACAAAGTATTGGGTTCATTCTTATTGGCTAAAGGATAAAAACTAGCAAGAACGGATGTCATCGACCAATCGATGCGTTGAAATTGAATGAGCAATAGATCATCCATCTTCATGCATGCTGATTCAGTTAATGCAGCTCTTTTTTGGGATAATATGTGACGCGCTTCGGCCTTTGTTATATGCATTCGAAAAAACTAAAAATAGTGGCTCCGTAGTTTCTTTGGAAACTATAGCCTTCAAATGTTTTATAATCATTACGTGGAGTATGTTCCAAAATAAAATAGCCTTTTGGACTAATCAATTTCTTTTCAACAATGATTCTTGGTAAATCGTCAATGGTATTTAAAGCATAGGGCGGGCCTGCAAAAATGATATCATATTGTTGATTGCAAGTGGCTAAGAATTGAAATACATCCATTTGTATAGTGATGGTGTTTTCGATTTTCAAAAAATCAATATTCTTTTTAATGAAATCAAGCATTGTTTTATCCTTCTCTACAATGGTTAATTGTTCGGCACCTCTTGAAGCTAGTTCGTAGCTGATACATCCAGTCCCCCCAAATAAGTCTAAAGTAAGGGCACCATCTATGGCCACTCTATTATGTAAAATATTAAACAACCCTTCTTTCGCAATATCTGTTGTGGGTCTAGTATGCGGCATATTGGTTGGTGGATGAATCCTTCTTCCGCCGTATTTCCCTGAAATAATTCTCATGCGTACAACTTAAATAATAAAATAGGGTGCGTAATGATGATTTGGATAGTCCGTATTTAAGGTAGCTCCAATACCCTCATCTGGCACTTGTTGCATATGCGCCCCAGCAAAATAACTAGCTAATGCTTGCATCCATAAATCCCTTTCTGCACTGTACCCAATTACATTCAAATTTGTATCCTTAGGTTGAATATTTGCTTGAATACAAGCGTTCAACACCAGGTATTGATTTTGATCGTCCCCACTTTTATTAAAATAATTTACAAAATGTGGTTTGCCATTTTGAATGATCAACAAAATAAAATAATTATTAAATATAGTAATACAAACCCCATCCCCTTGATTAGAAGATACTAGACAACTTAAATAATTGATCCATTTGCCAGTTGGAAAAGACCTTGTTAATAAAGTACTTAAAGCATCTGGCACGCCATAAACCAAAACTTGTTCTTGCCCAATTTTTTGCAATTGTAGTTCTTCTTCCATTTTTGTACCTACAACCAGACTAAATTCATTGTGGTAAAATGCATCTGCGCCAGTGTGCACAGTTTTAGTTAATAAGGTTCTTTTTGTATTCATCACAAATTGAACCTGTCTATAATATGATTGAATCAGTTTTGAATTATTTTGCAAATAACCTAAAAGTTGATTCCACCCATTTTGATCTGTGGTGTTTTCAAAATATTCAAAAGCAATATATGCACCATGCATATGGTTTTTAACCACAAAACAGATAGACTGTTCGTCCACGATCAAATAAAGATCCTCCACCTTATTATTTGCTGTACTTTCTTGTACGCCGTAAATGCCAATTTTTTTCATAGTCTATTTCTACTGCAATGATACAAAAAAAAGAGGCTATGTATTGATAAAACTATTTGTAGATTTGTAATTATATGAGTCAACCAGCAGCGACCCCATCCTTACAGGTCAATATAAGTAGTAAACAAATACTGACGATCTCTGTCCCTATCGCGTTGGCAATCTTGGTACCTCAGTTTAACTTCATCATTAACAATATCTTTTTAGGTGCCTTAAGCAAACAAGCACTCGCTATTGGAGGTATTACAGGCGTCTATTATTTGATTTTTGGTGTGATGGGACAAGGACTCAATAATGGTTTACAAGCCCTAATTTCGAGACGAGCTGGCGAAAACCGAGTAGATGAGATTGGGGTCTTATTTAATCAAGGGGTCATTATATCTATATGCTTGTCTATTGTTGGTATTGGTTTCACTTACTTTATTGCACCATCTATATTTCATGCTTTATTAATAGATTCCGAAAGAGCTAATACCGTCATTGAATTTCTTAAAATACGTATTTGGGGTCTCCCCTTTTTATTCATCTACCAAATGCGTAATGCTTTATTAGTAGGTACCAATCAAAGTAAATTCTTAATCATTGGTACAGCCACTGAAGCGCTCATCAATATCTTTTTTGATTATAGTTTGATCTTTGGACATTTTGGATTTGCAGCAATGGGTTTAAATGGTGCTGCTTATGCTTCTATCATTGCCGAAATCATGGGCTTGCTTGTGATTTACCTTGTGATACATTATCAAAAGATTGGGTCAAGATTTAATTTATTCAAAAGGCTTGAGCTCAAAATGGATTATGTAAAACTCATTTTGGTGCAATCTTCTCCATTGATGATGCAATATATGATTAGCATTATTAGCTGGGAATTCTTTTATATTTTAATAGAACATAGAGGAGAACAATCCCTTGCAGTATCCAATGCGATGCGCAATATATTTGGCTTTTTTGGTTGTTTTACCTGGGCTTTCGCTGCTACAACCACCACTATGGTGAGTAATATCATTGGACAGAATTTACAAGAAAAAGTGGTCGAACTCATTTATAAAATCATGCGATGGAGTTTTGGTTTTGCATTCATTGTGGCTATATTGATCAATGTATTTGCTGCTCAGTTTCTTTCCATCTATGGACAAGGGGATGGCTTTTTGACAGAGGGTATTCCAGTTTTAAGAATCGTTTCTGTTGCGTTGCTTTTAATGTCCGCTTCTACCATTTGGTTAAGTGCTGTGACTGGTACAGGACAATCAAAAGTGACCTTAATGATTGAATTTGCAGCCATTGTGATCTACATTATTTACAACTATCTAGTACTAGAATATTACCAAATGCCTATCACATATGGATGGTTTAGTGAGGTGATCTATTGGTTGAGTTTATTGATCCCTTCGTTTTTCTACATCAGGACGATGCGTTGGAAGAACAAGAAAATTTAAATCTATCTAGACTATATAGTCGAAGTTAATTTAGAATAATTTATCCTAGTTCTTTCCATATCAACAGCAGTCGTTCCTTCAAAATAAGGCACTGACAATTGTTGTTTTGTGATTTTTACATACACAGATTCAGCCAAAGGATGTGCTGCTAAAATTTGATCTGCAATATTTGATACAATCGTTTCAAGCAAAGGTGTAGGCACTGACATGATTTTTTGTATCAAATGATACACTTCCACATAATCAATGGTTTGTTCTAATTGGTCGATCGTTTTTGTTGCTGGCGTTAATTGGATTCGTACATCTACCTTAAATGTATTTCCAATTTTTTTTTCTGAAGGATAGACTCCATGAAAACCATTGAAAATTAAATCATTCAAATAGATGTGCATAATAAAGATTTAACTAGTGCCCTTTTGCTGTTAAGAAACGCTCTGCGTCTAATGCTGCCATACAACCACTACCTGCTGCAGTAACCGCTTGACGATAATTTTTATCTTGTACATCTCCAGCTGCAAACACCCCTTCAATATTTGTTTTGGTTGTACCTGGTTCTGTTAAGATATACCCTGTTTCATCCATCTTTAAATAGTCTTTAAAAATGCCGCTGTTTGGATTGTGTCCAATCGCAACAAAGAAAGCACTCACCGGAATCTCTTCCAATGTGTTGGTTTTGTTATTTTTAATTCGAACACCTTCTACTTTCTTGTCACCCAAAATTTCGTCTGTTTCGGAATTAAAATGCACCACAATATTTGGTGTATTCAATACTCTATCTTGCATCACTTTACTTGCACGCATTTGATCTTTTCTCACAATCATATGTACGGTTGTACACATTTTTGATAAGTAGTGTGCTTCTTCAGCAGCAGTATCACCTGCCCCTACTATTGCCACATCTTTTCCTTTAAAGAAGAACCCATCACATACAGCACATGCACTTACGCCAAATCCATTCAATCTTTCTTCACTTGGTATGCCTAACCATTTTGCACTTGCACCTGTAGAAATAATCACCGCACCTGCTTCGATGATTTTTTCATCATCAATCCAAACTTTATGTGGGTAGCCGCTAAAATCTACTTTAGTGGCTAAGCCATAACGGATATCTGTGCCCATTCTTGCAGCTTGTTTCTCAAAATTGACCATCATTTCTGGGCCTTGAATACCATCTGGGAAACCAGGATAGTTTTCTACCTCTGTTGTAATGGTTAATTGTCCTCCTGGTTGAATACCTTGGTATAACAATGGTTTCATATTCGCTCTAGCCGCATAAATTGCTGCTGTATAACCTGCTGGTCCTGATCCAATAATTAAGATGTCTACTTTTTCTGTTTCCATAATCCTTTTTTTGTTGCTACAAAGTAGCTTAAACTAAATAAATTTTTATTGTTTTTTTCAAGCCTTAAAGTTTTACAAAAGGCGTAGAAAAAAATAGCCCCGACAAATCTTTAAGATCGTTGGGGCTATTATGATATTGTTCATTTTTATATTAGCCCAAATAAGCTTTCAATGCATTGCTGTATCGTGCTTTTTGTAAACGTTTAATAGCACGTTCTTTAATTTGTCTAATACGTTCTTTTGTTAAATCGTATTTGATACCAATTTGCTCGATCGTAACCCCATTTTCACCATCTAATCCAAAGTATGCATTTACAATCTCAGCTTCTCTTGGACTCAATGATTTTAAGACTCTTTTGATTTCTTCTCTTAAAGAATCCTTCATCACATCTTCATCCGTATCAGATCCACCTTCTAATAAATCACCCATCGCCACATCTTCTGCTTCGTGCACTGGTGCATCTAAAGAGGTATGACGTGTATTAGATTGGAAAATATTATTGATTTCTGTTTCTGACATCTCCAAGATACCTGCTAGTTCCTCTGTTGAAGGCTCACGCTCATGCTCTTGTTCGAATGCCATATACGCTTTGTTCGCTTTATTATACGTACCAATTTTGTTCTGTGGTAATCGCACCAAACGACCTTGTTCTGCTAAAGCTTGTAAAATAGATTGACGAATCCACCATACTGCATAAGAAATGAATTTGAAACCCTTCGTTTCATCAAAACGCTGAGCAGCTTTGATCAAGCCTAAATTTCCTTCATTAATTAAATCACTCAAGGATAAACCTTGGTGTTGGTATTGTTTTGCCACAGACACAACGAAACGTAAATTGGCTTGAACCAATTTATCTAGTGCACGTTGGTCACCCATTTTAATACGTTGAGCGAGCGTGGTTTCTTCTTCGGGATTAATCATAGAGATTTTAGAAATCTCCTGTAAATATTTTTCAACCGCTTGAGAATCTCTGTTGGTGATCTGTGTAGCAATTTTAAGCTGCCTCATGCAAAGAATTTATTTAAGTATATAACGTAAGAAACACTAAAATAGTATAGTGTTGCCAGTCTGCAAAGGTACTATTTT
>JACCEC011304397.1_pt1 | contig 17141 bp, 19 predicted proteins | sample 7450121 | NCBI WGS metagenome assembly JACCEC01 (sample SAMN15323455, study PRJNA562643) | freshwater metagenome | isolation source: river surface water | place: USA:Blue River Watershed | collected 2017-08-18 | reverse complement strand
GGTATTGCAGCTGGCTTGATGGTGGCGGGTTGCCGTTCATTTTGTCTTGCGCATGCGCCAGACTCAGACTCAGCAGTACGCCTGTCACCAGCGTCGGAAATTTTTTCAGGCGAAGCCTCATGGTGTGTTCTTTCAGTGAAAGCGTTGGTAGATCGGTGTTCATTTCTTTTCCAGTTTCGACAAGGTTAACCCAAGCGTGGTGCCTTTGCGGTCGACATACATGATTTTGACTGGATACCAATCCTGTCCCGGCGCGACCCAGACTTCGAGCTGGTAGTCGGTGCCACCGTCAGGTCGAATCAGGCTCATATGCCAGGCGTCTACCTTGCCTTGCGTCAGCGCGACAGGTTCAGTGCCATGCACCGTCACACGCCAAGGGTCGGCAGTTCGGCTGCCGGCAATGACCAGCTCGAATGACAAGCCTGCCTGCAGTTTGTCGGGATTGCCGCGCGCCAGACCGGCCAGCTGCCAGAACACGCTGCCGCGATCCTGTTCGCCACCTTTGACGGGATAGTTGTTGGTGGAAGCCGAGAAGCTGATGGTCTGGCGCTCGCGATGAAAATGCGTATTCGTCGACGACTTGCCCAAACGTTTTTCCGTATACAGCTCCGGCAGCAGGCCGATGTCGCCGAGACGACCTTCACTGCGATAGCTGAGTACGGACAAAAACAAGACGGATGCTTCACCGTTGATCGAGTACTGTCGACCGTCCTGTGCCCACTTCACCAGACCTCGACCCTCAACCTTGCTGCTGCCTTTGATGGCAATCGCGTCATAGCTGAGATCGGCCGAGGGTGGCAGGCTGACACGCGAAAACAAGGGTGGCGTATCGGTGGTGGTGGCCGGGGCGGATTCTGCTGTCGCTGGTGCTGCCGTCGTTGGTATATCAGTTTGTGCAGGACTGGTGGGTACCGGCGATGCGGGCGCTGGCGCCGGCGCGTTCGCAGCGCTCGTTTCGGTTACGGTATCCGAGGCTTGCGGCGTGCGGTCAGATGTCACTGGCGCGGGTTCGTTAACAACCGGCGCTGCAGGTGGGCTTTCGGCCGGCGTCGGGTTTGCCACCGGAGCATCGGGCAAGAGCGGGGGCGATTTTTCCGGGGCGCTGGTCGGGGGCGCTGGCGGGCGTGGTATCGCTGCTCGGCTTTGTGGCGTTGTCGCTGCCTGCAAGCTGACCTGAATCAGATCCTCTTCATCATCGAGCAGCGATACCAGTGCGAGACTGTCTCTGGCCCATTGAATGATGAACAGGTGCGCCACCAGGGAAAGCAGAAGGACCAGCAGCATGAAGCCAGCTTTGCGACCCGATGGCAAGAGCGAATAAGGGAACGGTCGATGCACGGACATGTGGCTAGTTTACCGTTGTCAAATCGCGAGTGCTGGTTTGATTTAGCGCCGCAGAGACGCAGCTGAATGCTGCCGTCATCATCTGATCTGTTACTCTTTTACGGAAACGGGTAGCATCAGCCATTCTGATGATACCGCTTGGGGAGATGAGTAATGGCAAGTAACGACATGGGTGGCTTGCCGGGAGCCGGCGCCATGAACGACACCCTCGAATTCGTGCGCAATATGTGGGGCGCCATGAAAATACCTGGCATGTCCATGCCGTCGATGTCGCCCGACGATATCAACAAGCAGATTACCGATCTCAAGGCTGTCGAGTCCTGGTTGCAAATGAACATGAACATGCTTCGCACCACGATACAGACACTGGAAGTCCAGAGCGCTACTCTGTCGGCAATTCAGACCATGGGTCAGAGTTTTTCCCAGGCGGGCACTGGCCGACCTGCGACGGAAGCCAAGCCGGGATTTGAGTCACCCTTCGAAAAAACCACCGACAAGTCGGACAAACCGGCACCCGGCATGCCGGATACATCGGCACTCGCTGCGCAGTTCGCTAATACCGCCTTGTGGTGGAACACGGTGCAGGATCAGTTTGCTCAGGCAGTGAATCAGGCCGTGACACCCGCCAAGGAACCTGCGAGCAAGAAAACGCCGGCAAAAAAGAAGGCAAGTCCAGCAGTAAAAAAAACCACCAGCTCGCGCAGCAAGAAAAAAGACGACATGTAAATCGGTCGGCGCCTCTGTTGATAGTGACGCCGCGATTGATGCAGCTCTGGCCCGGCGTTGCCCGGTATGGTTTTGGCGAGCTTTATTTGCGCGCCAATCGTTTCAGAACGCGCATCAATGACCCTAGCAGCGGCAGTTTTTCGTAGAGCTCTTCGGCGGCATCCCAGTAATCACGATGGAAATTCGCCCTGCCGTCAGGGCCGAAGCGAACATGCGTGGCGCCCCGTATGCATTGCTCTACTGCAGAAAAGCGTTTCATCCGAAACAGAAAATCCCAGGTCAGAAAAGCCTGATCACCTTGCAGTACATGACTCGTCACCACGAAGCGCGGGCCATCGACTTGCTCAAACATGTGCGAAAAGATTCGCACTACTTCCGGCAGGCCATTTACCTCATTGAAGGGATCCTTGAAAAACACATCCTCGCTATACACCTGCGCTAACTGGCTGACATTGTCAGGATTAATCGTCTCAAAAAATCGAATCAGTCGCTGCAGGCTGTTTTCGTGATTCATAGACCGGTCACTTTGTGGATCAGTGAAAAATACCAGCGATAGGGTAAGAGTCTTGCCATCCTGAGCCAGTTCGTAAAACCTTTGGGAAAGTGAATGTGGAATATACCTTTTTCCATCCCTGTCACAATTTCCTGTGCTGCGCGTCCTGCACTGATCAGGCCCGGCATCGCGAAGTCGTTTTGTGCCGTCGCCGGTGTCGCAACGAAACCGGGATTGATCATGTAGACCGCATGTCCGCGAGGATGCAAATCAAAGTACAGTGATTCACACAGATTGATCAGTGCCGCCTTGGACGGGCCATATACCAGCGCCTTGGGCAAGCCCGAGTAGCCTGCCACCGATGACACGATACCGATTCCGCCACTGCCGCTTTTCTCATCGAGCAAAATCGGCAGCATTGCATCGATACAGTGAAACACGCCGCGCAGGTTCACATCCAGCAGTTGATTCACCACCGTCATGTCAAAGGTGTCGACACGCATTTCATTGTAGGCGCCGGCCACAATCAGCATCAGATCCAGTCCACCCCATTGCGCGAGCAGCTGATCGCGCGCTGAAATCACTTGTGCGTGCTGCGTTACATCCAGTGGCAGTACCATCGCCTGCGGATGGTTGTTCGCTATTTCCTGCAGTGCGTCGGTTTTGCGCGCCGAGATCGCTACGCGCGCGCCTTTTTCGAGCAGCAGCTTGGCTGTCTCCGCACCGATGCCAGTCGATGCACCAATCACCCAGACTCGCGCACCGCGCCAGTCTCGGATGCGCGGATTCATGCCGCGCTCCAAGGGCTCATACAGCGTGCTCTGCACTTTGTACGCCGGCAATGCTGGCGAAGCTTGCGTCATCACTGAGGCCTTTTGCGAAATGACAGGGTGACTTCGCCCAGCCGTATGCCGAATTTGCTCATGACTGCACGATTGATCATCACGTTCTCATCCATCTGATACATCCAGTCGTCGAAATTGACGTGATAAACCTTGCCATCTACCGGGAGCGCCAGCACATATTTCCAGTTGAGTGTGTTACCGCCAGTGGTGCCATCGGCTTCGCCAATCACGTCACCTGCCGTGCCGATGTAGCGGTTCTCGCCGACTTTCTTGAGCGTCCACACGCGTTTTTGTGTGGTGCCGTCCGAGTAAGTGAAATCTTCATCCAGCGTACCCGTGTCGCCATCCCAGCTGCAGTGCATCACGACGGTGAAGCGCTTGACGACCTTGCCCGAGCGGTCCTGGAAAATTCCCCAGGCATCTACGGTGCCATTGAAGTAGGTTTTCAGGTCGAGCGCAGGCTGCTCGGCAGCGTAATCAGCGGGCGTCATGGTTGTCCCGCAGCCAGCCGCCGCGATTGACAGCGCAATGACGATTGATCGTATCCATGCATTCACTTTCCATCTCCATAGTTTTCATTCGGATGTTGTTTCGCATCCCGGTTTCATACTTGTTTCAGCGGTGAACGCCATAAAAGCACGCCCGCAACCGCTTTCAGTCCACACGGTAGTAACGCATACCCGATCACCAATGCACGCAATCCTTCCTGACTCGAATGACCGGGCGCATAACCAAGCCAGTCCAGCAAGGGCAGTGAGATTCCTGCAGCGAGTGCCAGATTGAGCTTGGTCATCCAGCTCCAAAGCCCAAAGTACGCGCCCTCGCGTTGTCCGCTGTGACCTGCCGCGCCTATCACGCCGGCCAGTAGTGCTGGGGGTAATGCCAGATCCGCACCAAGTGCTGCACCGGAGAGTATGCAAATCACGGCAAACGACATCAGTGCGCCAGCTTCCAGCTGCGCAGTCCCTACAAAAGCGCTCACCGCCAACAGCATGCCCACCAACCAGGCATTTGCTTCACCTAGACTTGCAGCCAGCTTTGCCCACGCGGGCAAGGCCAATGCAGCAGCCAGAAAATAAAGCACCAGAAACACGCCTGCGTATTCGGGCAACTGCAGTCCATCCGAAGCAAAAAACATGAACAATGTGGCCGGTATCGCAGCAGCAATGCCATTGACTGCAAAAACAGCGAGCAACCAGCGAAACTGTCGGTCGCGCAAGGGCAGCATGAACGAATGCGCCGGAGCATCATCCATCGCGCGCAGCAATGCGCGCGGTGCAAAACGCAGCAGGACAAATGCAGTGACTGCGAGCAGCACGATAAAAACGATCGACAAGCCGGCCATGCCTATTGCCATCGGCAAGGCCGCTGCCATGACCACACCCGCCAGTGCACAAGCTTCGCGCGTTGCCGTCAGTCGCGCGCGTTCGCCGCGCTGCTGCGTGAGGCTCGCACCCCAGCTGTTGTGTGCAATCGTCGCCATGCTGAAGCCCACATAGACCACCAGCAAACTCATCCCAAACCACAAATACAAATACGTCGTCTCCATCATCGGCGGATGAAACAGCGTCAGATAGCCCACGCTCAGGGGCAGCAGCGACATCAGCACGAAACCGGCATGCCCCCGTGTCAGCGCGACTCTGTCCATCCAACTGCCGAGCGCCGGGTCAATGAAGGCATCAAACAAGCGCGCTGCCAGCAGCAGGCTGCCCACGGCGGTCAGCGACAATCCCAGCGTACCTGCGTACAACTGCGGCACCACCACATAGACGGGCAGGGCCAGCAGCGAGAGTGGCAGTCCGAACAAGCCATAGGCAAACAAATGCCTGAGCGAGAATTTCATTCGAGACTGCTCTGCTTACGCAAGCGGGCACCCAGTCATTTCGAGCTCAGCAAAAGCTGACGCAATTTGGGTGCGGAAGTTTTCGGATGTAACCAGATACCAAAAAATGCAGGACCGAATTCGGGGTCGGCGATTTCACCGATAGATTTGCCGTTGAAAAAAAAGCGCGATGGTTGTCCGGGCGCGTAGATGCCGGTCAATTGCTGACCCTCTTCCACGTTCGGGAAGATTTTTTTCATCTCCGACAGCCATTGTTCATGCTGTGCATTGGTACCCAGGCCGAGTTTTTTGATTTCATCAAGACTGGCGATGGCAATTTTTTCGCCGTACAGTGTTCGCGTGTATTCGAGCTCAAGGGCAAAAGGGTTGCCCGACCATCCTGCCGTCGTAACTTTTCCCTTATCTCCCCACAGTCGGGCTTTGTAGATGCTCAGACCAAACCAGCGATACAGGCCTTGTCCGACCAGCGTCGCTTCGGGGAGGGATTGTCGAATATAGCCGGGGGACGACTGCGCGAGCGTTGCCAGAGGCAGCAGAAGCGCAACCAGAGTCAGAAAAAAAAATCGAGGGTATGCGACGTTCATCACTGTTTCTGCAGCGTGAACTGATACAGATCGATACTGCCCGCACGGAATCCGGCTTCACAATAAGACAAATAAAAGCGCCATGTTTGAATGAAGGCACGATCAAAGCCCTGTGCTTCCACCTCGGGCAGCGTTTTCATGAAAGCCGCATGCCAGAGTTCCAGCGTGCGCGCATAGTCAAGACCGAAGGCGAGTTCATTGACGACTTTCAGGCCATGGCGTTCGGCATGGGCACGAAATACGGAAGGCGATGGCAGCATGCCGCCTGGGAAAATATATTGCTGAATGAAGTCTGTGCCCGTGCGGTAGCGTTCGAACAGTGCATCATCAATCGTGATGGTTTGTATGCAGGCGCGACCGCCGGTTTTCAGTCGCTCTGCGACACACTCGAAGTAACTGTCCCAGTAGGCTTCGCCGACAGCCTCGAACATCTCGATCGATGCAATGGCATCAAATTTACCGTCCGCATCACGATAATCCTGCAGCTTCAGATCCGCCTGTTCGGCCAATCCTGCGGTTTGCAAGCGTTGCTGTGCGAATTCAAGCTGTTCGGTCGAGAGCGTCAGGCCCGTAAGGTGCACGCCGCGAGTGGCAGCCAGTTCGGCAAAGCCGCCCCAGCCGCAACCAATTTCCAGAATATGGCTGCCGGCACTGACTTGAAGTTCGTCATAGATGCGTTCGTATTTGGCAGTTTGTGCTTGCTGCAGCGTCGCTTGCGGATTGGCAAACAGCGCACTCGAATAAGTCATTGAAGGATCGAGCCACAGTCGGTAAAAGCGATTGCCGATGTCGTAGTGAGCGTGAATATTGCGGCGACTGCCAGCGCGCGAATTGCGATTGAAAAGATGACGGATGCGATAGATCAGACTGCCCCACCAGCTGCCATAAATGGCTGTCTCCAGCGCATTGCGGTTATAGATGAACAGTTTGAGCAGGCCAGTCAGATCATCGGTATGCCATTGTTGGCTGATGAAGCTCTCGGCAAATCCAATGTCGCCGGATTTCATCACAGCGATGCAGGGTTCCCAGCTTTTGAGTGTCAGGTTGACAGGTTCACTGTCATCGCCGAAATGCAGCACATTGCCATCCGGGCATTTCAGTGTCAGCGCGCCATACTCAAGCCGTTGCAGCATCTGCAGCACGATGCGCGCCTGCGTCGGCAGCGTGGCGGACTGAAGATAGCTGCCGGCAATTTGATCATTGAGGGCGCGTGAGGGAGAAAGTGGTTTGTTCATCGGCTCAATGGGGAAGTGGGTGGCAAGGGTTTGCTGAAGAAAGGTACGCGCTTGATGAAGAGACGCAGTGCCTGCCAGTGAATGCGAGCAATTACGCCCAGGGTCATCAGCGGATGACGCAGAAAGGCTTCGGCCGCACTCGCATTGGAAAGTGGTGACAATACGCCAGAGACACTGGTCAGCAGCAAGGGACCTTCATTGTCGTCATAGTCAATGCGCGCCACGATACGCTCGATATCGGTGCTATCAATGGTTTGTGTGGTGCGCATGAAGCGAAACCTATAGTTGCCTTCGACTGCGCAGAACGGCGATACGTGGAATACTTTTTTCGCTGTCAGCGAGACACCCCAGGGCATTGCGCCGCCGGTATCAAGCAAATAGCAGTGACGTTCGCCAAAAGTATTGTTGACCTCGCAGACAATCGCACGCAATTCGCCATTGCGTCGGTGGCAGTACCAGAACGAGACGGGATTGAATACATAGCCCAGCACTCTGGGGAAGGTTTGCAGCCAGATCTCGCCATCGGCGTCCTCGACCTGCTCGCTTTTGAGTAATTGATCTATCCACTGCAGTAGCGGTGTTTTGCCATCGCCATGATCACGATCGTGGAAGGACATCAGATTGAAGCGATTGCGTGAGCACAAACTGCTGGGCAGCGCCTCATCACCCAGCGTCCGCAAGGGCAACATCAGGGTGAATACACCATAGCTGAACGTGTTTTGTGCCGGGCGCAGACGACTGTGCCTCACTTGACCCATACTCAACAATGCCTGCTTGGGCAGCTTTTGCATTGTGGCCTCCGTCACGCGGCACGGCGCAGTTGCAACTGCGCCTGTTCTTCGATGGCGCGCGCAACCGACAAGCCGGATTTGAGGCCGTCTTCATGGAAGCCGTAACCTGTCCATGCGCCGGCGAACCAGACATTGCGCTGACCTTGAATGCCCGGCAGTGCCTGTTGCGCAGCAATGGCGGCACTGTCGAATATCGGGTGGGCATAATCAAAACGACCCATCACAGTGGCGGGATCTGGTTCGGACAAAGGATTGAGTGAAACGATCACGGGCGTTTTGCAGGGCAGTGGTTGAAGCATGTTCAGCAGGTAATGCACACACACGCGAGGCTCTTGAGTGCCGGCACTTTCATAGTTCCATGCCGACCACGCTTTTTTGCTCGCCGGCAGGCAGCTGGCATCCGTGTGAAGGACCGCGTGGTTGGGTTGATAGCCCACGGCAGAAAGAATTTTTTTCTCTTCAGTGCTGGCATCGCTAAGGATCGCGAGGCTTTGGTCGCTGTGGCAGGCCAGCACAACCTGGTCGTACATCAGGCTGCCCATGGTGGAATCGACTTTGACTTGTCTGACTGAACCGAGATCGACACGCGACACCGATTTGACGGGCGTGTGGAGGTACTTGTTTGTGATCTCTTTGAGCAGTTCAACGACATAATGCCGTGCACCGCCAGTGACGGTATGCCATTGCGGCCGATCGTTCACTTGAATCAAACCGTGGTTGTGGCAAAAACGCACGAAAGTCGCGAGAGGAAACGCGAGCATCTGCTCTGTGGGACAAGACCAGATACATCCAGCCATGGGCAGCAGATACCAGTCGCGGAACTCGATGCTGTAGCGATTCTGAACAAGAAAATCACCGAGCGCCATCTCATCCATCGCGCTGCCGCTTTTTGCCATCTGTGTTGTTTCGCGATTGAAGCGCAAGATATCCCGGATCATTCGCAAGAAGCGCGGGTTGAACAAATTGCGCCTTTGCGCGAACACAGTATTCAGATTGGCGCCGGCCCATTCGAGCGTGCGCGCGCCGGGTTGATCCGACAGCGGCAGCTTGCACGAGAAGGACATGTCGCTGGCTGAAGTATCGACTTTGATGTCATCAAACAGCCGGACAAGATTGGGATAGGTGCGGTGATTAAAAACGAGAAAACCCGTGTCCACACCGAAGGTTTTGCCCTCGACGGTGATGTCCACCGTATTCGTGTGACCGCCAAAGTAGTCGCCGGCTTCGTAAAGCGACACTTCGTGTCCCGAGCGGGCCAGCTGCCACGCCGCTGAAAGTCCGGAGATGCCGGAGCCAATCACTGCGATCTTCATGGTTTGGATATCCCGCATGAATAAAAAAGCTGCGATGCCCGTCAGGGAGAATACGGGTTGGGGGAAGATCGCCCCGACATGCCACCAGCATGCGCTGGGAGGCATCACAGCAAAAACCGTTTCGGATGACGCGCATCCGCATCACTTACTTGGCGGTAAGTGCCTTTTCAATAGCGGCCAGCATCGCTTTGTCATTCGGCGCTGTTGTGCTGCCGTAGTGACTGATCAGCTTGCCTTCGCGATCGATCAGGTATTTGTTGAAATTCCAGCCCGGTGTTTTGCCACTGGCCTTAGCCAATGCGGCAAACAGCGGATGGGCATCTTTGCCCTTGACGGCAGTTTTCGAAAACATCGGAAACTTCACGCCATATGTGTTGTAGCAAAAGTCGGCGATTTCATGGTTGTCGCCAGGCTCCTGACTGAAATCATTCGAAGGGAAGCCGAGAACCACCAGCCCCTTGTCCTTGTAAGTCGCATACAACTTTTCCAGCCCTTCGTACTGCGAGGTAAATCCGCAATAACTTGCCGTGTTCACGACCAGCGTGACCTTGCCAGCGTATTGGCAGAGGTTTTGTGGCGAGTCATCTTGAAGACGGCTGTGCTTGAAATTCAGTAATGCGGGGCATTCATTGGCCAGACTCGCTCGCGGCATGAAGGCCAGCAGCGTGATCAGGCCAAGCAGACTGGCCACGAACCACCACGGTCTCGGTATTGCGCGTATCTTTGGCTGAGTCATTATGAGAATACCATTAAGTTTTAATTTAAACTGTTGGGTCATTCTAGCGCATTCACGGAAATTGTGTGACTGTCCCTTAGCTTATTTCTGATTATTTTCGAAAAAGCAAAAAATCCAGGTTTTATGCGGTATTTGAGCAGGCAATAATCTATTTATGACAACTTTTTGGCTCCGCTCGTGCGTCATCTGATCCTTGTCCTTGGCGACCAATTGAGTTTTACCAGCCCGGTGTTTGATGGCTTCGATCCCGCTCAGGATGCCGTCCTGATGATCGAGGCACCCGGCGAGGCAAAGGCGGTTTGGTCGCACAAGGCCCGCATCGCGCTTTTCCTGTCGGCGATGCGGCATTTCGCCAATGGCGTGGCGGCGCGGGCCTGGCCGCTCCACTACGTGCAAATCGATGATCCGGTCGAGGCCGGCTTTGATGCGCGTCTGCGGCAGTCCTTGCGCAAACATCGACCGCAGGCCTTGCGGCTGGCGGAGCCGGGCGAGTGGCGCATGCAGCAGCAGATAGAGAGCGTTGCTAGAGATGAGGGCGTGGTCCTGCACCTGCTGGATGACACGCATTTCCTGTGCAGTCGTACTGAATTTGCCGACTGGGCGCGCGGCAAGAAAGAGCTGCGTCTGGAGTTTTTTTATCGCGTGATGCGAAAAAAATTCGGCGTCATGATGGACGGTGACGAACCCGCAGGTGGTCAATGGAATTTCGATGCGGAGAACCGCAGCGCTTATCCCAAGCGCACCGGTCCCGGCGTGATACCGCCACCCGCTGCGTTTGCTCCCGATGCCGTGACCTTGCAAGTTATAGAGTTGGTGGAAAAACTCTTTCCCGACCACCCTGGCTCGCTTGCGCATTTTTTCTGGCCAGTTACGCGAGAGCAGGGACTCCAGGCGCTCGCGCGTTTCATTGATCAGCGTCTGAGCAAGTTCGGTGATTATCAGGATGCGATGTGGACCGATACCCCGCTGGGCTGGCATTCTCTGCTATCTGCCGCACTCAATTTGCATTTGCTCGATCCGCGTGAAGTGATCGCGGCGGCCGAGCAGGCATGGCGTCGTGGCCATGTGTCCATCGAAAGCGCGGAGGGATTCATACGCCAGATACTTGGCTGGCGCGAATTCATACGCGGGGTGTACTGGAATGACATGCCGGCAATGGCAAAAGCCAATCACTATGACCACCAGCGCGATTTGCCGGACTGGTTCTGGACCGGTCAAACCGGGATGGCCTGCGTGCGTGACAGCCTCAAGCAAACGCTGGAGCTCGGCTATGCGCATCACATTCAGCGTTTAATGGTGACTGGTAACTTCGCCTTGCTTGCAGGCTTGTCGCCGCAACAAGTCTGCGACTGGTATCTGGCCATTTACGTGGATGCGGTGGAATGGGTCGAACTGCCCAACACGGCTGGCATGGCACTGCATGCCTGCGGTCCGCGCTTCACCAGCAAGCCTTATGTGGCCAGCGGGGCTTACATTAACCGGCAGAGCAATTATTGTTCGGGCTGCCGCTATGATCCTTCGCGTCGTACCGGGGATGCTGCCTGCCCATTCACGACCTTGTACTGGCATTTCATCGACAGGCACGAAGCTTCGCTGGCCGGCAATCCAAGGACAGCGCTGATGGCAAAAAATCTCCAAAAACTCGACGCGGATGAGCGGCAGGCGATACGGATTCGAGCCGTAGAAATGCTCGCCGCACTGAATGACTTGTGACTTTGGGCGGCTACGAAAGTAACCCAGAGGTCGTCTTGGTCATCAATCGAACGGTCATACTTTGTTGGTAGAATCCGCCCAGATCATTCAAGCAGGAAGCTCAACAAATGCTGTACCCCGAACTCTTCCGCTCCCTTGAGCAAGTCCGCTGGAACATGGAAGCCGATATTCCATGGGACGACTTCGATCCTGCGCTGCTGTCTGAAGAGCAGGCGCAGACCATACGCATGAATGCGATTACCGAGTGGTCGGCCTTGCCTGCGACTGAAATGTTTTTGCGCGATAACCGCAATGACAGCGATTTTTCTGCCTTCATGTCGGTCTGGTTTTTCGAAGAGCAAAAGCATTCACTGGTGTTGATGGAGTACCTGCGACGTTTTCGGCCCGAATTGGTGCCGACCGAAGCAGAATTGCACAATGTGCGCTTCGAATTCGATCCGGCGCCTCCTCTGGAAACCCTGATGCTGCATTTTTGCGGCGAGATACGGCTCAATCACTGGTACCGTTGCGCCGCTGAGTGGCATACCGAGCCGGTCATCAAGCATATTTACAAGATCATCAGTCAGGATGAGGCGCGGCACGGCGGCGCCTACCTGCGCTACATGAAAAAAGCGCTGACCGAGGTTGGCGACAGCGCGCGTGTCGCGTTCGCAAAAATTGGCGTGCTAATGGCTTCCGCGCGGCGTACCGACAAGCCCCTGCATCCGACCAATCTTCACGTGAACCAGTCGCTGTATCCCAACGATACGGTGCAGAGTCGCTTGCCTGATCCCAGCTGGCTCGAGGCCTGGCTGGATCACCAGATTCGTTTTGACGGTGAATGGGAAAAGAAAGTCGTTGACCGGATTTTGCACAACTTGTCTTTGCTGTTCGAGCGCAGCTTCAGCTCCGTTCAGGAGCTCAACCGATACCGTAAGGAAGCGCTCGCACGCCTCGAGCCACAGGTCAAAGCCACGGTCTGATCCGTAGCCGCCCGGCCACGTCCCCGCGCAAGAAATTCGTCGTTTGCTCGCTGAACGGCCAAAGGGTATTGGGCTGGCGGTGCCCGGCATGCCGGTGGGTACGCCGGGGATGGAAGTCGACGGCACACGCAGAGATGCGTACGACGTGATTCTGTTCGGTGAGGAGGGCAGCCGCACCGTTTTTCAACACTACGACGCGCGCTCCTGATGGATTGAAGCCCTGCATCTGTCGTCACGGCCGATGATCGGCACCTGTTGTCGACCCGAGTCAGTAGCGGCCCAAGTCCGCGTCCTGACATCAGATAATCTGTGCAGCCATTTGCCGCAGTGAAGGTCTGTGGTGTCGCACACACATCCCCGAATTTTTTTCGCCTTGCCTGAGTTGAGTGTTTTAAATTCGCCCCGCCGCCCGAATATGGAACTTTGTGCGGTCACGGATAATTTATAACCGCTCAAGTCAAAATAATGGAAGTTGAAATCGATTTGCCTTCATTTCTAACGGAACGTGATGAGCAACGTTTTTATCAGGGACTGAAAGATCTGACCGCTATCCGCGAATTAAAGATGCATCATGGGCGGTTGCTGCTCAGGATGGAAATACGATTTCTCACAAAAAAAGCATCAAGAGAATTCATCGCGCTGCTCACCCGCTATCAGGTATCGCTGGTGCCGCTCAGGTGTTTATCCGAAACGAACAAAAAATTTGCCTGGCTTGCAGATCCTGGGGAGTATTGGCATCCGAGTATGTTTGGTGATCCGCAGGGCACGCCGGAGCGCAAAGTGATCAATGGCTGATACGTCGGAGGTATCGGAAACTTGTACGTACGGCTGACACCGATGCACTGACGTGGCCTCAGGGCATCGGGTCATAATGAGCTCATTTACTGATGATGGTGATGCTCATGCATCTCTTCATCGGGTCCGGATTTGGCTGCTGCACCCGCTTCCGTTACGGTGACTGTCAGCTGCACTTTGCCTGATTTGCGGAAGCTGAGTTGCATGGGAAAGCTGTCGCCCGCCTTTAGTGGTTTTTTCAGGCCGAGCAGCATGATGTGATAGCCCTGACCCGGTTTCATTTCAATTTTTTCGCCGGCTTTGATCTCAAGGCGTTCAACGGCGCGCATTTTCATCACGTCGCCTTCCATGATCATGGTGTGAATCTCGACCTTGCCTGCGATGGGTGCGGCGACAGACTGCAGCACATCATCGGCCTTGCCCTGATTTTCAATCGTCAAAAAAGCTGCGCCATTGGCCTGATTGCCGACACTGGCGCGTGCCTGTGCCTGCTCAACGTGAATATTGCCGGCATGCGTTCCATGGGCTTGAACTAGGCTGGTGGCGAATAGGGTGACAACGGCGATCATGAGTCGATTCAGCATGGCGGTCCTCAAAAAAAATGACAATCGGTGAATTATAGGCGCAGGAACAAACTGGCTGTGATGCTGCGCATTTCGTCTATTAGTGGATGACTCGGATAATCCTGAGCGAGAGTCAATCTAGCTGCCACCGGCAAAGCCATTCTGGCGCCAGGCTTCGTACACTGTGACGGCGACTGCATTGGACAGGTTCAGGCTGCGGTTGCCGGCACGCATGGGCAGACGGATTCTTTGTGTCGACGGGAAGGATTCGCGCAGAGTGACGGACAAGCCGCGCGTCTCCGAGCCAAAGACAAACACATCGCCAGGCTGGAAGCGCACTTCGGCAAACACGGTCGATCCATGCGTGGTCATTGCAAATACTCGCGAAGGATCAGGCTGCAAAGCCATAAGAAATGACGCCCAGTCATGATGAACCCGCATGTCCGCGTACTCGTGATAATCCAGCCCCGCTCGCCGCATCTTCGCGTCATCGAGAGGAAAGCCCAGCGGTTCGATCAGATGCAGTTGAGCGCCTGTGTTCGCGCACAGGCGAATGATATTGCCGGTGTTCGGCGGTATTTCCGGTTCGACCAGCACCACATGAAACAAGGCCACCTCCGCATCAGGTCATTTTTCGGGTGTGCGCGCAAAAACGGCATTCGTCACACGTTTTGCGCCATGTCGCTTCAGACAGGCGGCGAGTTCATTGAGCGTATGGCCGGTGGTCATCACATCATCCACCAACAGCACATGCCGACCTTTCACCGACGTAGTGAACTGCACCGCGAAAGCGCCGCGCATATTAACCCGTCTTTCACTCAGCGGCAGTCCTGCCTGCGGCTGCGTATCGCGCACGCGTACGCACGCCTGCAAGTGCAGGGGCAGCTGGGTATGGCGTGACAGTGAGCGTGCAATTTCCGCCGCCTGATTAAAGCCGCGCTGCGCCAATCGCGTCTCGGAGAGTGGCACTGGGATAATCATGTCGGGAGCGTTGGTCACTTGCTTTTGCATAGCGCTTGCCAGCATCCGTCCGAATGAGGATCCCAGTGGGAGTCGCGAGCGAAACTTCAAGTCTTGCACCAGCAAATCCGAAGGCGCAGCGTAATCGCAAACGACCACGGTGGCGTCGAAAACGGGAGTTGTCCGCAAGCAGGCGCCACAGATTTTTGATTGTGTATGGGGCATTCTGCGGCCGCAGATCGCGCAGCGCGCGGGCATGCTCGCAAAAAATTGCCTGCTGCATGCGATGCAGATGGCGTCCTTGCTGTTGGCATGACAAAGAGCACAGCTACCGGGCAGAATGGGTTCAAGGGCATTGCCGAGGTGGCGGAAGAATGAGCGCCAATCAAAGCCATGCATGGTTACTGTGAGCTTGTCCTGAAAAAAATCTCAATACCATGGCTAGCTTGCTGCGGTACACTGCGCCGAATTATTTCATTGCGACCGCGCGTCTTTCGCATGATGTCTGCTGAATCATCGATGCACCCCATATACCCCATGAGTTTGCCCGCAGGCATTGCGATTGACTGATGGCCTCATCCTCCTCCCAAGAGCCGCAAGGCATCAGTGCGCCAATTTCGATGGCCCAGGTCCGGCGTTTATTTGCTCGCCCCACACGCGTCGCCGAGTCCCAGTTTTTGCGTCGCGAGATCGCGGGGCGAATGTTTGAACGCCTCTCGCTGATCAAAATCGATCCCCGGCAGGTGCTTGATGCCGGTTGTGGCGAGGGCGATGATTTGCTCGCGCTGCGTCAGCATTTCCCGCAATCGGCATTGCTGGGCCTCGATGCAGCCATGGCGATGCTGGGTGAAACGCGGCAACGCGAAGCGCGTTCGTGGTCGGGCATGCAAAGGCTCATGCATGCATTGCGCGTAGTTGGTCAGCAGCGTTCATCACAGTCGGCACTGGTTTGCGCGGATTTTGGTCAGTTGCCGTTGAAAGCTGCAGCTATTGATATGGTCTGGTCCAATCTGGCACTGCATTGGCATCCGCAGCCGCATAGTGTGCTGGCCGAGTGGGCGCGCGTTTTGCGTGTTGATGGCTTGTTGATGTTTTGCTGTTTCGGACCTGACACGTTCAAGGAATTGCGCGAAGTGGCGGCGATCACGGGGTCTGATGCGCGTGTCTTGCCCTTTGTGGATTTGCATGATTACGGCGATATGTTGGTCAATGCGGGTTTTGCGTCACCCGTCATGGATATGGAAAAGCTGAATATCACATATTCATCGGCAGCGAAATTACTGGCCGATGTGCGGGCATTCGGTGGTAATCCGCTGGAAGACCGCTCGCGCGGCCTCATGTCGCGCCAACAAGGACAGGCATTCAAGCGCGCGCTGGAGCAGCTGGCGGACCGTGATGGCAGACTGGGACTGACCATTGAGGTCATTTACGGCCATGCTTTCCGTGCCAGACCACGAACCACTGGCACGGGAGAGCCTATTGTTCACTTCGAGCGCAGGAAAATTTGAACAACCTGTGCAAAATTTGACTGATGAGTTACGTCCTCCGAACATGCCCTGGCTAGTTGGCGGCAGTTATTCTTTTCGCTTATACTCCGCAAGCTTTGGGCTAGTCATTGCCCACCGATTTTCCAGAGTGGATGTGGTGAGATGGCGACGCGTGAATGGGTCTTGAAGAAAAACTGCTCCATTTCGCCGCGGCAGCTGGCCAAAGCGTATTTGGCGCTGTGTGGCGCTTCCTTCATGGTAGCCAGCTATTTCACCTGGCACGGTGCCTGGCTGATCATGGTGTTTGCAGTGCTGGAAATGGCAGCGGTGGCGGCGGCGTTTTTGTACTTTGGCCGACACGCAACCGATCGCGAATGTATCGCGCTCAATGAAGCAGAGCTGGTTGTCGAATTGGTGCAGGCGGAAAAAGTCAGCCAGTTTCGATTGGACCCCTGCCGAACGAGAGTCGCTCTGCCGGCATTGAGGCATGGCTTGATCGGTCTTGAGGGAAGTGCGAGCAGGGTCGAGGTGGGTCGATTCCTCACCGAGCGCAAGCGACGCGAATTTGCCAGGGAACTGAATCAGGAACTTCTCGGTTATCGAATGAGTGTGTAATCGGGAACAAAAGAATTAAACGACATATTCAATCAGGCTTTGAGGACATTATGAACTACGTGAAGCGCCTACCCCTGCTGTCCATGGCGGCTCTCGGACTGACGATCTTCGGCTCGGCATCCGCAGTCAACAACAT
>JACCEC010377860.1_pt1 | contig 17144 bp, 13 predicted proteins | sample 7450121 | NCBI WGS metagenome assembly JACCEC01 (sample SAMN15323455, study PRJNA562643) | freshwater metagenome | isolation source: river surface water | place: USA:Blue River Watershed | collected 2017-08-18 | reverse complement strand
CGGGAACCAAGTTTGTTTACACTTGGGGCGACGGTAAAGCGGACGGGGATGGAACGATGAAGGCCTTGCTGGGAGGCAAGGGAGCGAACTTGGCGGAGATGACGCGCATTGGGTTGCCGGTGCCTCCCGGGTTCACGGTGACAACGGAAGTCTGCACGTACTACTACGCTAACAAGCGCACTTATCCCTCTTCCTTGCGTTCGCAGATGGAAGATGGAGTCCGCAACATGGAGCGCGTGATGGGGTGCAAGTTTGGTGATGCTGAAGGCAAACCGTTGTTGGTGGCGGTGCGTTCCGGGGCGCGGGATTCGATGCCCGGGATGATGGATACGATTCTGAATCTGGGTTTGAACGACCAGACGGTGCTTTCTTTGGTGAAAGCCACGAAGAACGAGCGCTTTGCGTGGGATTGTTACCGTCGGTTCATTCAGATGTACGGCGACGTTGTGTTGGGGGTTCAGAAGCGTGAGGGGGAGGACCACGAACCGTTCGAGACGGTGATTGAGGCGTTCAAGCACCAGAAGTATCACCGGGACATCGTGGACAGCGATTTGACGGCGGAAGACCAGCAGGAGTTGGTGCGTCGCTTCAAAAAGTTGGTGAAAGACCGGACGGGCAAGAGCTTCCCAAACGATCCGTGGGAGCAGTTGGAAGGTGCTGCTGGGGCAGTATTTGGTTCTTGGATGAACGACCGTGCGATTGTGTATCGTCGGAAGTACAACATCCCAACCGAATGGGGAACTGCGGTGAACGTGCAGGCGATGGTGTTTGGTAACACGGGTCCTGAATCGGGGTCTGGTGTTGCATTCACTCGGAATCCTGCGAACGGAGCGAACGAGTTTTACGGCGAGTTTTTGGTTAACGCGCAGGGCGAGGACGTTGTGGCGGGCGTTCGCACTCCCGAGCCGGTTGCCAAGCTAAAGAATGTGATGCCGAAGGCGTTCGCTGAGTTGATGAAGGTGCGCCAGATTTTGGAGAAGCACTTCAAGGACGTTCAGGACGTTGAGTTCACGATTCAGGATGGGAAGTTGTTCATGTTGCAGACCCGCAATGGAAAGCGCACGGCGGCTGCGGCGTTGAAGTTCTCGATGGACATGCACCGCGAGAAGCTCATCGATTGGGAGACGGCGGTGTTGCGCAATCCTGCGGATCAGTTGGACCAGTTGTTGGCTCCGATTTTCGATCCGGCCGAGCTCAAGAAAGCGAAGGCTTTGGCGAAAGGTTTGCCGGCTGGGCCTGGTGCTGCGAGCGGCAAGATCTACTTGAATGCTGATCGTGCAGCGGCAGCTGCCGCGAAGGGCGAGCAAGTGTTGCTCGTTCGGAATGAGACCTCGCCCGAAGATTTGCGCGGAATGATCGCTGCGGAAGGGATTCTGACCGCGAAGGGCGGGGTTTCATCGCATGCGGCGCTGGTGGCTCGGCAGATGGGCAAGGTGTGTATCTGCGGCGCTTCGGCTGTCCTCATCGATTACGACAAGAAGACGGTCACCATCGAAGGTGCGAAGTTTAAGGAGGGGGATTTCCTCTCGATTGATGGCACGAGCGGAACGGTTTATGGCGGCCAGTTGAAGACATCGCCGAGTGAGATCATCACTGGGGCGTTGAACGGCAACAAGGCGGCGCAGAAGACCGAGAAGTTCCAGCATTTCCAAACGTTGATGGCATGGTGCGCGAAGGCGACCCGCTTGCAGGTTCGGACCAATGCGGACAACCCGGAGCAGACGAAGGCGGCTCTCGCCTTCGGAGCGACGGGCATCGGGTTGACCCGTACGGAGCATATGTTTTTCGAGGGTGACCGGATTGACGCGGTGCGCGAGATGATTCTCGCGGAGAAGGTGGAAGACCGGAAGAAGGCGCTGGCCAAGATCCTTCCTTACCAGAGAGAGGATTTCATCGGGATTTTCAAGGCGTTGAATGGCTATCCGGCCACGATTCGCCTGCTCGATCCGCCGCTTCACGAGTTTGTTCCGCATGAAGCGAAAGCGCAGGCAGACCTCGCGAAGAAGCTGGGTGTGACCTCGGCAAAGGTGAAGGCGCGGGTGGACGCGTTGCATGAGTTCAACCCGATGTTGGGTCATCGTGGATGCCGTCTTGGGATTGCGTATCCTGAGATTACGGAGACGCAGGCCCGTGCAATTTTCGAGGCTGCAGTGGCGGTTCAGAAAAAGGGCATCAAGGTGAAGCCTGAGGTGATGATTCCGTTGGTCGGTTTCAAGAAGGAGTTGGATCTTCAGGTTGAGATTGTTCACCGCGTGGCGGCCGAGGTTCAGAAGGAAACGAAGACGAAGTTCTCGTACTCGGTTGGAACCATGATTGAGGTGCCTCGTGGTGCCTTGACGGCCGATGAAATCGCGCAGACGGCAGAGTTCTTCAGTTTCGGGACGAACGATCTCACGCAGACGGCTTTGGGGGTCAGTCGTGACGATATGGGGAGCTTCTTGCAGCCCTACACCGAGAACGAAATCTTCAAGAAGAACCCGTTTGCGAGTCTGGATCAGACCGGCGTTGGCCAGTTGGTCGAGATTGCGGTGGCCAAGGGGCGTCAGTCGCGTCCGGACATCAAGCTCGGCATCTGTGGCGAGCATGGTGGGGACCCAGATTCGGTGAAGTTCTTCCATCGCGTGGGATTGAGCTACGTGAGCTGCTCGCCGTATCGCGTACCGGTGGCTCGCCTCGCGGCGGCCCAGGCGGCAATCGAAGAGCGTCGGAAGAAGTAGTGGTCGCTCGCGACATTTGATGGAAGGGCCGCCCCGAGAAAGGGCGGCCCTTTTTGTTGTAAAATACCCCTTGGCAAGCCTTCTGCTAAGTTGTGTGGATATGGGATTCGTACTCAGGCAAAAGGCTCTAAAGGGCGCAGTGACGGCTTTGATTTCATCAGGGCTGATTGCGTTGGCTTTTGGGATGGCCGAGGGTGTGGCCGAGGCCGGTGAGGGCAAGGTTGTCAAGAAGGCTCCGGCTGGTGCTCGGGCATCTGCTCAGGGAACCTCCGCCGGAGGTCAGCAAAGCGTTGCTCAGCAGGGAAATGAGCCTCGAAAAGAGTTTCGGGAAAGCGGTGAGTATCCTTATGTTTTCAGGCCGGTTGGCTATCTGGCGACGGTGGGGCCCGCGCCGATGAGGTTGGGGCCGCCGATGCCGGTGTGCAGCGAGCGGACGCCGCCGCGGTTGATTGAACCAAAGCGTCCATCCGTGACGTTGCAGTCAACGAAGCCGCCTCAGCAGCCTCCTGGACCAACGTATTCATCGGGCGGTGGCGCTTATCCTCCGGGCGGTGGTCCCGGTGCGATGGGGCAGGGAGGAGTGGATTTCAACCGTCCGCCGGATGAGGTCATGGAGTTTTTCCAACCGCAGGCGTTGACGGATCAACAACGGCGTTTGCTTTTAGATCCCTCGTTTATTCCGGCACCGCCGGTTCGTGTGGCTCCTTTGATGGTTGCTCCTCAACCGATTCAGGCAGCACCGCCGAGCACAGCCACTTACAATCAGAACTGAAGAAATCCCGAGGCTGCTATCTCGGGATGGCTACCTCGTGTTTTCTGACGACAAGCAAGAATGCGTATGAAACCGATGGGTCAGAAGCCGAAGCGATGGATTGGCGCGTTGATGGCTGGGGTGTCTCTTTTCGGTGGTTTTGCGTTTGCAGCAGAGGATGGTGTGGATTCGAAGAGGGTTGATGAGGTCAAGGACGAGTTGAAGAAGTCGTTGACGAAGGATGGCGGCGCAGAAGCGGTCAAATTGGACGCCAAGGCAGATGGGACGGTCGGGGAGAAGCCGGTGGACCCTGCTGCGGGGATGAGTGCTGCGGAGAAGCGCGAGCGTTCGACGAAGCTAGGGGAGGTTCAAGGCTTTCTGGACCTCGCGAAGAAAGCGATTGAGGAGAAGAAGGAGGAGCTGGCGAGCCACTACCTCGAATCGATTGCGAATATCAAGCTGACCGATGCGGACAAGAAAGACGCTCTGATTTCTTTGGCAGAGGCTTACGAGGAGAAGAAAGAGCCGGTCAAGGCCATCCAGATTTACGAGAAAGTGCTCAAACTCTTGGAGAACGATGGAGATGCCCCGGAGTGGCTCTTTCGTTTGGGGAAGCTTTACCGCGAAACGAACTCGATGACGCTTTCGGTGAACCGGTTTTACGCGGTGTTGAACTCGGTGGTGAAGGTGAGTGGGCGTGGGTTTGAGAACTACGTTGCCATCACGAGGAAGGCGCAACGAGAGATTGCGGACACTTACTTCATGATGGGGGATTTCGCTCAAGCGCAAAAGTTTTACAACTTGATGCTGCGGACTGAGTTATCGGAGGACGAGAAGCCTTTGATTATGTTCAAGGCGGGACACTGCACGTTCATGCGTGATGACATGGCTGCGGCGATGGTTGCGTTGGAAAAGTTTATCCGAGAGTACCCTGGCCATGATGCTGCGCCGGAGGCTCGGTATCTTTTGGCGGTGGCGCAGCGAGCGCAGGGGCGGACGAAGGAGGCGTATGATACGGTTTTGGATTTATTGCGTTACCAGCGTGATAAGAAGGAATCGGATCCAGAGAGGTGGATTTTCTGGCAAAAGAAGGCGGGCAACGAGTTTGCGAACGATTACTACCAGAGGGCGGATTTTGTAAACGCGGTGACCATTTATCAGGTTCTATCGACGTTGAATGAAGCGGCGGATTGGCGCTGGCCGATTGTGTACCAGATGGGGCTGTGTTTCGAGCGGCTCAGGTTGGAGCCTCGGGCGCATGAGTGTTACCAACACATCACGGAGTCAGCGAAGAAGTTTGCGGGCACGGAGATGCCGAAAAGCTTGGAGATTCTTGTTCAGATGGCGGGGTGGCGTGATGGGCAACTCGACTGGAGTCGGAAGTCGGGGTCGACTCTGAACTCTCTTCTTGGGGCTGAAATCAAACCCATCACGGTCAACCCGGCCCCGACCAAGGTGACTCGGTAGGATTGGTGGCTGCCATGGTGACGCGAGGTCAGACATTGGACGCGATTCAGTCGCACGTCGCTCTCTGTGAGGATGTGTACGCATTCATGTTGGAGGAGAATCGGTTTCTGAAGAACACGTCACGTTCAATTCCGCAGAAGATGCTGGACCGAAAACGCTCGCTGTTGTCAGCCTTGGATGACTCGTTGCAAAACATGCGACAAAGGTCGGCTGCAGATGGCCCCGTCAAGAACATGACGGTTAGGAAAGCGGCGGCTCGCGCTCAGCAGGTGATTCTGCGAGCGATGCTTCTGGATCGTGAGAATGAGCAACTACTGCTGAAGCATGCGCTCGCATCGAGGGGGGGCAAGGTTCAGGTGGTGGATCGTCCACGTGCGGGAGAGGTGGAGAAACGCTACAAGGCGCACATTAAAGCATGACAAATCTGTTCGCGGGCTTCAGATAGACGCCTCTGATTACCCTGAGCGAAGCATGGCCGTAGAAAAGATATTGGTTGTCGACGATGAGCCCTTCATCAGGAAGAACTTTGAAGAGCTCCTGCGTGGTAAGCGGTATGGTGTGAGCAGTGCGGGCACGTTGGCTGATGCGGAGCGGTTGCTGAAGCGTGACCAGTTCGATCTGATGTTCTTGGACGTGCGATTGCCGGATGGAGAGGGCACGGAGTTTCTCGAGCGGATTGCGCGGTTACCGTCTCGGCCGGTGACGGTGATGATGAGCGGGTTTGGAACGATTGAGTCGGCTGTGGCCTGCATGCGGGCAGGAGCTTACGACTACCTGCTGAAGCCATTCTCGCTGAGCCAAGTTGACGTACTGGTGAAGAAAGTGGAAGCGTACCGCCAGATGGTTCAGGTGAACCGGTACCTGACGGAGGAGTTGGTTGGGAATAAGGATTTGATTGGTCAGAGCGAGCAGATGGAACGGTTGAGGCTGATGCTCGCGAAGGTTGCGCCGACGGAGGCAACGGTTTTGATTCAGGGTGAAAACGGCACGGGTAAGGAGTTGGTGGCGCGCGCCATTTTCAATGGAAGCAACCGATCGGGAATGCCTTACGTTCGAGTGAACTGTGCCGCGGTTTCCGAGACGCTGATTGAGAGTGAGTTTTTTGGGCACGAAAAAGGTGCGTTTACCGGAGCAACAGACCGGCGGGAGGGACGGTTTGAGTTGGCGAATGGGGGGACTTTGCTCCTCGACGAGATTAGTGAGATTTCGCCGCGTCTTCAGGCGAAACTCCTACGTGTTCTGCAGGAGCGCGAGTTTGAGCGAGTGGGCGGCACGAAGACCATCAAGGTGGATGTGCGGGTTTTTGCGACGACGAATCGGAATCTTCTGAAAGCGGTGGAAGGTGGGGATTTTCGGGAGGATCTCTACTATCGGCTAAATGTGTTTCCGGTGCAGGTGCCGCCACTTCGTGAGCGGGAGGGCGATGTATTGACGCTGAGTCGGCATTTCCTCGAGGAGTTCGGAAGAAAGCATGCGATGCGGGGCATTACGTTGAGTGCGGCAGCCGAGCGAGCGCTACTAGCTCACCGGTGGCCGGGGAATGTCCGTGAGTTACAGAATACCATGGAGAGGGCGGTGATTCTTGTGGGGCAAGGTGGCGCGATTCAGCCGATGGATCTTGGATTGCCGGTGGTTGGTGGGCCTAGGGGAGAGACGAAGACCAATGCGAGCGCGCCATCGAGTCGCAAAGGGACTAACGATGCGCGCTCTTCAGCTCAGGCGGAAGTGGACGAAGCGCCTTTGGATGAGGTCGAGAAGCGGCACATTCTTGGGGTTTTGGATCGCGCAAAGGGTAATCGGACCAAGGCCGCGGAAATCCTGAACATCAGCATTCGAACGCTTCGCAACAAACTTCACTTATACAAGCTTGAGTGAGTTTGGTTGGGCGGTCGGCTTGTTTAGCCGACTATAAACCGAGCAGGGAGCGGGCGATGTTTGCAACGTCGCGCTGATGACGGGGGACCAGCTTTTCGATTTCCGGTGCGGAGGAGATGAGAACAGCTCCGTCTTGCGGGTTTTGGGCTGGCAGGCCGTGACTTCCTTTCACGAGAGTGTCGTCCAAAGGACAGGGGTCTAGGATGTAACGTAGCCCCAGCTTCTTGCGAATCAGTGCTTTCATTGCACGGAAACGACCGCCTGAGGGATCAAAGAAGAGCTCTCGCGGGTCGTACCCTGGCTTTTTATGGATCTCGACTGCTTGCGCAAAATCAGGTTTGCGTGAGGTATCGAGCCAATAATCGTAAGCGAACCAAGAATGTGGTTCAGAGAGCAAAATGATTTCGCCACTGCGAGAGTGGTTGAGAGCGAGAGCAGTGCGCGCATCCGCCGTGTGCGCTGATTGGACTCCGGGGAGAGCGCTCAGGCACTCCATCGTTTGCGCGATGTCTCCTGGATTCTTGACGTAAACGTGTGCGAGTTGGTGATCACAGACGGCGAATGCGCGGGAGGTGCCGGTGTCGATGAGCTCGCCTGCGGCGTTGGAACTGACTTCGAGCAGTCCAGCCGAGCGGAGGGCGCGATTGGGATAGCATGCTTGTTCAACCCGTGAAATTCCGTACTCGCTCACAATGAGCATGTTGCATTTGGATTGTTCAACGCCGTCTAAAATCAAGCCCACGCAGTGATCAATCTCTGCAAGATTTTCAGTGAGGTGAGGGCCCGTGGGGCCGAAGCGTTGAAGGTCGTAATCAAGATGCGGCAGGTAACAGAGAGCAACGTCTGGATGGGTTTCGTTAAAAGCAGTTACAAAGCTTTCAGCAATCCATCGAGTGCTCGCGCAACCGGCTGTTGGCCCCCAAAAATTGAACAACGGAAAGGTTTTATGGCGGCTCTGAAGGAGCTGCTTGAGATGCGGCGGAGCGGCGTAAAAGTCTGGGCTCTTTGAACCGTCATGATGGTAGACGGGGCGTGGGGTGACCGTCCACGCAGTGGATGTATTCATGGCATACCACCAAAAGTGCTTGAGCACCTTGAGGTTGGTTCCAGTCCAAAAGGCAGGGGCTTGTACGAGTGATTCGCTCTGTCGCCAAAAGAGGATTTCATTCAGGTCCCGGAAGTACCATCCGTTTGCTACGATGCCGTGTTGGCTAGGGTCGACCCCCGTTAACATGGTGGCTTGAGCTGACGTTGTGACCGCTGGAAGCGTGGAATCGAGCGGGGCGAGAAATCCTGTCTTTGCAAGTGCGGCGAGCCTTGGTGTGTCGGGTCCGATGTGGCGCGGGGTCAGTCCGACGCAATTGAGCACAATCAGCGGTTTCATGAGGGGACAGGCTATCACCAAATCCCGTGGTGTGGCGATCAGAGTGCGGTGTGCGCTTCGATTGGACGATGCTTGTCAACAGAAGGTAATGCCGAAACGGCGCGGAAATACGTCGAAAAGTAACCTTATTTTGCAGCGGAGTAAAAAACGTACGTGGAACGTGAGCAAGGTTTGACCCTAGGGGGTCTTGGTGGCAAAAAGTGGGGCGTTGTGGGGTGAATTGGGGCGAAGTGTCGCGGACTGGGTCGAACGAGTCGTTTCGGCCGAGCCGCATCGGGAATCCAGTTCGAATCCTGCGATACGCTCAAAACACTGATTGCAAGGCAGATGTAAAGTCTTGGGTCGGGGTTGCTGAGTGTCTGAGTCCGCTCTGCGTAAAAACCAAAAAAACGAATCATCCCCTGTCGCCGCCGCTTTAAACGAACCCTTGACCATGACCCCAATCGTCGAACAGAGCCTCGTGTTCTCCGGTGAATACCGGCACGCGCTTGATCCGAAAAAACGGATCACGATTCCCGCGTCGTGGCGTCGGAACGAGGCCGGAGGCGATGAGTTGTTTTTGATGGAAGGCCAAGCGGGAAGTTTCCTGAAGGCGATGCCTCCCGAGAGGTTTGGTCAGGTGGCAAAAGCACTTTCTGAACAGCCGGACATTCCAGCTCGCGAGCGCGCGGTGTTCCTTCGGCACTTTTATTCGAAGGCCGTTCGCGGGGTGATCGACAAGGCGGGTCGGTTGGTGCTGCCGGAGGCGATGGTCCGGAAATTGGGCCTCGAGGGTGATGTGGTGCTGGTTGGGGCGCATGACACTTTTGAAGTGTGGAGTCCGACCGCGTGGCAATCGGCGTGTGAGCAGGAGGCTTCAACGGTTTCGAGGATTGCGGACCTTCTTGGGTTATGAGCTTTGCAACGCACACCGTGGAAGTGGAGGTAGAGGTGCGACGGGAGGACTCCGTGGAGAAGCGCTTGGTCCTTCGCGAGCGCGCAGAGTGCGGAATGTGGCAGGGGGTGACGCCTGCGGCGGCTGCGTTGCTGCGGGAGCAGGACTCAAAGCCTGTGGGGGCTGCGTTTCCGTTGTCACTGCCTCACGGCGTTTCGAATCGTGTGGTTTCTGATTTGGCGCCATCGAAGCAAGTCGCGGCGGTGGCGGTTCGGGGGGCTAGGCGCCGAGGGAGCTTGGTTTTGGGGCGCTCCGCACACAGCGGATTTGTGGTTTCGAGCAGTCGGCGTGAAAAGTTGGGTGATCGAGAAGAACCCATTCGAAGTGGTGTGAAAAATCACGTGATTGCTGAATGCAGCACGCTTGAGCGGTTTGCGGTTGAGTATCACAAGCCGGTTTTGCCGCGGGAGGTTGGACTGAGTCTGGCTCCTGGGGAGGGGCGTTGGTTTTTGGATATGACTTTGGGGGGGGGCGGACACACCGAAATGCTGCTTGAGGGTGGGGGCTCGGTGGTTGGGATGGACCAAGACCTTGATGCTTTAACGCACGCGAGCGTCCGGCTCGCTCGATATGGGCGAAGGTTCCGCGCAATCCATGGATCGTTTGCCGCCGCGGTTGAGTTGATTGAGTCCGCACGTCAATCCGATCAAAATGCGGATCTGCCAGAGCGGTTTGACGGCGTATTGATGGATCTCGGTGTTTCGTCGCATCAGTTGGATTCGGCGGAACGTGGTTTCTCGTTTATGAGGGAGGGGCCGTTGGATATGCGGATGGATGCGAGTGCGGGGATGGATGCAGCCGCTGTGGTGAATACGTACGCTGAGTCTGAGTTGGTTCGTATTTTTCGGGAGTTTGGGGAGGAGCCATCGGCGCGACGGATTGCGCGGATGATTTTGGATCGGCGCAGCGCGAGGCCGTTCGGGAGCACGATTCAGCTTGCCGCAGCCATTGAGGAGGTTGTTCCCCGCCGGGGACGGGTTCATCCGGCGACGCGTGTTTTTCAGGCGCTGCGCATGGAGGTAAATCGGGAGATTGAGGTATTGGGGCGCGGGTTAGAGGCTGCGCGCGCCTTGCTTGCGCCGAGAGGAACGCTTGCGGTGATTTCCTTCCACTCGCTGGAAGATCGATTGGTGAAGCGGTTTATGCGCAATGGCAGCACGCCAGAAATTGACCGTCCGGAGTGGCCTGCGCCTCGTCCCAATCCGGACTATGTCTTTGCCAAGGGCGGTGGCCGGCACCAAGAGGCGCAGCCGGATGAGGTTGCATGGAATCCCCGGAGTCGCAGCGCGAAACTGCGCTGCGTTGTCAAACGTGAGGACAATCAACGGGAGCAATAATTTTTTCAAACACTTAACCCAACCCACCCCGCATGTTGTCGAATCGAACAAAAGCTGCCATTTACGTTAAGCCGGCCCAGATAACCGCTTGCCTCGCATTGATGACGGCGGTCGCTGTGATGAGTGTGTATTACGTGAGCTCAAGGAATCGGGTGCATCTCGCGGGGGCACGCATCAAGGTTTTAGAGAACAAAATCCGCGAAGTGGAGTTTCAGGACGAGGCAGTGCGTTCGCGGATTGCGAGGTTGACTTCGCATGAGGCCTTGCGGCGTCGCCAGAGCGCGGGGGCTCCAGCGTTCGCGAGCTTGGTTCCCATCTCGGAACAGGCGGTAGTTCGCATTAATGCGACGGCGCCGAGCGAGAAGGAGACAGTGGCATCGGTTCAGTGAGTTCGAGCCGCCGTGTCTAGGGCCAATCCCACGCATCTGATTTGACGAACGCTGGCTATGACCATACCGGGAACAAATCGGGCTTTTGTTCTGATTGCGGCATTTGCTTTGGCATTTTCTGCGGTGTCATGGCGACTGATTTATATCCAGGTTGAGCAGCACGGGAAGTGGGCGGGAAAAGCTGCGGAGAAGCATGCGTACAAGCGGACTATTCCCGCTCGCCGCGGGATGATTCTCGATCGGAACGGTGTGGTTTTGGCTCAGAATGAACCGATTAAGACGGTGATTGTAGATGGCACGTTGGTTCGGGACAACCAGCGGGAGCGCCTTGGGGAGATTCTGTCGAGGCATTTAGCGATGTCTAACGATCAGGTCATGGAGAAGCTCGGGCGACGCACAAAGGCGCCCGAGGGAGGGGATCGGCCATCGCCGTACATCGTGATTAAGAAAGAGGTCTCTGAGAAAGATGCGGCAGCGATTCGGGAAGAGGTGATGGCTGCGTCGATTCGTGGCATTTCATTCGAACAAGACTACTTACGTGTGTACCCGAACGGGGACATGGCCTGTCACTTGATTGGGTTCGTGAATCGGCAGGGGCAGGGCATGGATGGGATTGAGCGGCAATTTGAGGGGTTTCTGCGCGGCTTTGACGGGGTTCGGTATTCCAAGAAAGACCGTCAGGGACGTGAGTTGCTGATGTTCAGAAATATGGAGCGTCCGCCTCGGGATGGCGCGACGGTTCGGCTCACGATGGATCTGAACATTCAGGACATTGTGGAGGACGAGTTGAATGCGGCCGTGAAGCAGTATCGTCCGCGGACAGCGATTGCGGTGGTGATGCGGCCGGACACAGGGGAGGTGCTGGCGTTGGCGAATCGTCCGCATTTCAACTTAAACCAGCGGGATGGGGTAGAGATGGAAAATAAGCGAAATCGGGCCATCATGGATATGGTGGAGCCTGGTTCGACTTTCAAGTTGGTGACAGCGGCAGCGGCTTTGAACAAGGGGTTGGTGACGCCTGAAAGCTACATTTTCTGTCATCATGGAGCGTTTCCCTTTGGGGGAGCCGTTTTGCATGATCACCACGGATACGGGGACTTAACGGTGAAAGATATCATCGTGAAATCCAGTAACATCGGTACGGCAAAGCTTGGATTGAAGGTCGGGGAGCAGGGTCTTTATGAGTATGTGCGCCGATTTGGTTTTGGAGCGCCGAGTGGGATTGCACTTCCCGGTGAAGCGAAGGGGATTGTTCATCCGCCGGACCATTGGTCAAAAATTTCAATCACCCGTATTCCGATGGGGCATGAGGTGGGGGCGACGCCGCTTCAGGTGATTAATGCGTTGTCCACGGTAGCGAATGGGGGACGGATGATGACGCCCCAAATCGTGATGGATGTTACGGGGGAGGGGAGCGAGGTGCTTTCGAAGTCAGAGCCTTTGGTGGTGCGGGACGTTGTTCCTAAGTCAGTTTGCAGCAAGTTAACCACGGCGTTGACGGAGGTGGTGAGCAAGATTGGGACGGCAGAGAAAGCTCACATACCGGGGTTTCAGGTGGCGGGAAAGACGGGGACGGCTCAGCGACCGGGCAAGGGCGGTTACGAGAAGGGGAAGTACGTTGTTTCGTTCGCCGGATTTTTTCCCGCGCAGAATCCTGAGTTGGCCATCTTGGTTTTGCTGGATGATGCGAAGGTTGCGTCGAACTTGAACTATGGCGGACAGGTTGCGGCCCCTATTTTTTCGCGGATAGGGGCTCGTGTGGCGACTTATCTCGGGTTGGAGCCCCAGCCGGAATTCATGAAGGTACTTAATCCTCTCAAGCCGCTGGCATCAGCGGGCAACCCTGCGTCTGTCGCCTCCTTGGCGGCGTCTTCAACGGAGGGGAGGAGGCCGTGAAGTTAGGTCAGTTAATGTCGGTACTCGGGGTTGACGGCTCTGATGAGCGGGCGGTGTCGCGAGTCACCTGCGATTCGCGCGAGGTTTCAGCCGGTTCAGTTTTTGTGGCGTTGGGAGGAACGAAAACGCAAGGCGCGCTATTTGCGGGAGATGCGGTGAAGCGTGGGGCATTGGCGGTGATTTGTGACCCTGCGGATCGAGACATTGTGAGCGATGCGGTGGAGGGGCGGGGACGGGAGGTGAAGGTGATTTGCCATGATTCGCCACGTCGCGCCTACGCAAGGTTGGTTCGTGAGTTTGCGGGCGATCCTTCGTCGAAGCTGGATGTGATTGGGGTGACGGGGACGAATGGCAAGACAACGACCGCTTGGGTCATCAAGCATCTTTGTGACAGCGTGTTGAAGCGGTGTGGGTTGGTTGGGACGATTGGTTACGACACTGGCGCGGGTGTGTTGTCGGCGGACCGAACGACGCCGGATGTCGCGCGTGCATTGGGGCTTTTAGCGCAGATGCGTGACAACGGTTGCCGCGCTGCGTCGATGGAGGTGAGTTCCCATGCGATTCATCAGGATCGGGTGGAGGGGATTAAGTTTACGGTCGGGGTGTTCACGAACTTGACGCAGGATCATCTGGATTATCACGGGAGCATGGGGGCGTATTTTGACGCCAAAGCCTCATGGTTTTTGGATGAGACGCGATTCAGTCGGCCTCGTGTTTCCGTGGTGAACATGGGGGATCCTTACGGGCAAAAGTTGGCTGAGATGCTTCGAGCGGCGGGGCGCAAGGTGGTGACATACGGGGGTTCATATGACTCCGATTACTATGCGGGGATTCCTCAGTTGAGGATGAATGGGACGCAGTTTGAGCTTTCGGCGGAGAAGAAGAAGTTTTTGGTTCGGACGCCCTTTCTTGGGCAGTTCAACGTGGAAAATGTGGTGGCAGCGATTGCGGCAGTTCGCGCGGTTGGGGTGGGGATTCGTGAATCCCTTGATGCTTTGCAGACGGTGCCACCTGTGCCGGGGCGGATGGAGCAGGTGGGCGCTCAGGGAGGATTTCGCGTGATTGTGGATTATGCTCACACGCCGGACGCGCTCCGGAAGGCGTTGATCACCCTGCGTGCGCTGCAACCGAAGCGAATCATTACGGTATTCGGCTGCGGCGGAAATCGGGATGCGCTGAAAAGGCCTCAGATGGGGGCTGTTGCGGAGGAGTTTTCGGACTTGGTTGCGGTGACTTCCGATAACCCTCGAGATGAGGATCCTGCAGAGATTGCGAAGCAGGTGATGGCGGGCATGCGCGGGGGACCTGACCGGATTCTTGTGGAGATTGACCGTCGCAAAGCGATTGAGATGGCACTGCGAAATGCTCGCCGTGACGACATTGTTTTGATTGCGGGCAAGGGGCATGAGAGCACGCAGGAAGTTGCGGGGCGGCTTACGGATTTCAGTGATGGCGTTGCGGTTCGTACGATTTTGGCAGATCTCGGCGGCGATTTACGGCGGGGACCGAGAGGGGAGGGGGTGTCGCGATGAGGACTGTCTCGATGTTGGAGGCGGCGGCGTGGATGGGTGCGGAGGTGAAAGGTGATGCTCCTGAGTTCAGCGGGTCCGTATTTAGCGATTCGAGGAAACCGGTTCGTGGCGGCCTGTTTGTTGCCTTAAAGGGTGAGCGATTTGACGGGCATGCCTACGTCGAGGAGGTTTTGCAACAGGGCGCATCTGGTGCGGTTGTGTCGAAAGCTTGGGCGTCTGTTTCGAGGGTAGGCGTGCTGACTGGAAAAGCTTTGTTGGTTGTTGACGACCCGTTGGAGGGTTTGCAGCAAATGGCGGCGTCGTACCGGAGAGGGTTTGAAATTCCGGTGATTGGCATCACGGGTTCTAACGGGAAAACGAGCACGAAGGAGTTTGCCGTTGCGGCGCTTGGGGGCGGTGACGTGCTGGGGACCGAGGGTAACCTGAACAACCATATCGGGGTGCCGCTGACGTTGATGCGGCTAGATGCATCGCATCGGGGAGCAGTTGTGGAGATGGGGATGAATCATGCAGGCGAGTTGGCGCCTTTGGTGGAGATGGCCCGGCCGACATGCGGGATCGTGACGTGTGTGGGCGTGGCGCACATCGAACATTTGGGGAGTCGGGAAGCGATTGCGGCGGAGAAGGTGGTGGTTGCCGAGGGGGTTCCCGCGGGAGGGACGGCGGTTCTCAATGCCGAGGATGATTTTTTTGCTTGGATGCGTGAGCGATTGGAGGCGACGGGGCGCAAGGTGATTGGCGTGGGAGTAGGCGGGGATGTCGATTTTGTGGAGTGCGGTGAAACTTCCATTGGGTCCCGATTTCAGTTGAAAGCGGGCCACCGAGCAGGTGGATGGGAGGTGGATGTGGAGATTCGGGTGCCGGGACGCCACATGGCTTTGAATGCTGCGCTGGGTTTGACTGGTGCGGTTGTGTGTGGAGCTGTGCCGCAGGAGGCGGCGGCACGGGTTGCAGGGGTGGAGGCCGCGAAAGGAAGATTGCGTTGCGTTAAAGTTGGCGGCGTTGAGGTGTTAGACGATTCGTACAACGCAAACCCTGATTCGATGGCGGCGGCGTTACGCGTGCTTGCGGGACGGAGTCACGGCCGAAAAATCGCAGCGCTGGGTCGGATGGGGGAGCTGGGTGTGCATGCTCAAGCGGGGCATGTCCGTGTGGGGCGCGAGGCAGGGGAGTGCGGCGTGGCCTGGGTAGTGGCGGTGGGTGGCGAGGAGGCTGGATGGATTGCATCGGCGGCGAGGGATGCGGGAGTGGCGAGGGTTGATCATTTTCCCAACACAACCATCGCAGCGGATGCGCTGCGAGGGGAACTGCGTCCGGGCGACACGCTCTTGGTGAAGGGTAGTCGCTCGGCGCACATGGAGGCCGTGATTGCGGGGTTAGAATCATGATGTACTTCCTGCACGAGTTGTCCGACGGCAGCAGCATGGAGTGGATGAAGGCGTTCAACGTTTTTCAGTACATCTCTTTTCGTGCTGTCGCAGCGGCGTTTACGTCGTTTGTCCTTTCGCTCGTTTTGGGGCCGTGGGTGATTCGCAAGCTGATTTCTCTCAAAATCGGGCAACCTGTTCGGACGGCTGAGGAAGTGAACAAACTGTTCGAGTTGCACGGGAAGAAAGCGGGCACGCCCACGATGGGGGGCGTTTTGATTCACGGAACGGTCATCCTCAGCTCGTTGATTTGGGCGCGTCCCGACAACTCTGCAGTTTGGCTGATTATCGCGGTCATTATTGCCTGCGGGCTGCTCGGGTTTTGGGATGATTACCTCAAGGTTGCGAAAAAGAATGCGGCGGGGATATCCGAACGCGCCAAACTCACCGGACAGGGATTGGTGGCGATTATGGTAACCGCCTACTTTCTTTTGAATCCGGCAACGGAGATTCAATCGCGAGCCCTGTATGTTCCCTTCCTGAAGGAACCTCTCATTCAGAATATGGGTTGGTTTGCTGCGGTTTTCTTCGCGATGGTGATCGTCGGGACATCCAATGCTGTGAATCTCACGGACGGTCTGGATGGATTAGCTTCCGGCTGTACGGCGACGACAGCGTTTGCTTACGCGGTGTTCACCTATGCGGCGGGAAACGTGAAAATCGCGAGCTATCTGCAGATCCCCTATTTTTCGTTTGTTGGCGAGATTTCGATTATTTGCATGGCCATGGTGGGGGCGTCGGTAGGGTTCCTTTGGTTTAACGCTCATCCGGCCCGTGTGTTCATGGGAGACACGGGTTCTCTCGCGATTGGAGGCTTTTTGGGGGCGGTGGCGATTTGCTGTAAGCAAGAGCTGTTGCTGGTGTTGGTCGGAGGCGTGTTTGTTGTCGAGGCGACATCGGTCTTAATCCAGAGAACTTGGTTCAAGATCACTAAGCGGATTCACGGTGAAGGGCGCCGCGTTTTCATGATGTCGCCCATTCATCATCACTTCGAACTCAAGGGATGGCCCGAGAACACCGTCATCGTGCGGTTTTGGATTGTTTCCTTCCTCTGTTCGCTCCTTGGCCTCGCGACGCTAAAACTGCGATGAGTTTCGAAATGTCACAGCAAAGGGTGGGCGATCGGTTGCCGAAGGGTGGCCGAGTCTTGGTCTTGGGCGCGGGCGAGAGCGGAATCAGCGCGGCTCGGCTTCTTCGCAGCGAAGGGCACGATGTGACATTGGCCGACTTTCAGCTTCACCGTGCGCACACAAATGAGGGGCTGCGCGAGATTGCATCGTGTGGGGTCCGAGTGGTGTTCGGAGCGGACTGCATACGTCCCAACGATTTAGCGAGTTTTGCATATGGAGTAGTGAGTCCGGGCGTGGACTCCACCGTTGGCCCTGTTCGATTGTTAGTTGCGGAAGGGTTGGCCTTGGTGAGTGAAATCGAGTTG